>Ga0256842_1000340_pt1 | contig 41332 bp, 51 predicted proteins | sample 4559240metaG_FD_185973 | JGI IMG/M metagenome (GOLD analysis project Ga0256842, IMG submission 185973) | Hydrothermal vent microbial communities from Guaymas Basin, Mexico - 4559-240 | ecosystem: Environmental > Aquatic > Marine > Hydrothermal vents | place: Mexico: Guaymas Basin | collected...
CGTTCAGAATGAGAACATATGTTCTTATTTGAGCCCGTTTTATTTTATTAGAACATACGTTCTTAAAACAAACATACGTTCTAATAAAATTATACATAAAATATACAATAGCATTTTGGTATATTTTGAGCAAATAAAACGCCATACATTATATTTACAATTAGAATGCTAAAAGATGTTAGTATTACTGCATTCTATTCTATAGTAATTAACTGTTATAGATATAAGGGTTAATAACTATAGAATTTTACTTTACATTAAAAAAAGTCCAATAAACGTTGATATTTAGCCATTTATACGTATTTTTATTTTGAGCTGAAAAGTGGTGTTTTTTACAATAGATAAAGAAAACTTTACAATTGTATAATAAAAGTAGGTATATTATATATTTGATTTGAGTATAATTTAATATACATATTGTTAGTATTATTATATAATTGTAGTATAAAATATATAATTGATATGGTATTAAAATTGTAATGATATCAATAATGATATTATTTTAAAATTATAATAGGTATCAAATTGTAATGAGTACAAATTGTAATGAGTACAATTTTAATATTAATACAAATTGTAATAATTATAATAATTATAATTGACATATGTTAATAATAAATTAGTGGTAGATATTATTATATAGTATTAGTAGCTGGTATTAATTTAATTAGTAGTAGATATTAATAGTAAGTAATAATTTAATAATTTAATAATTTAATAATTTATTGTAGTAGTGTTATAGTAAAGTATAACACTATAATAGTTATTGACATATGTTATTAATGAGATTGATTGAGAATGAGAATAGTTATCAATGATAATAGTTATCAATTAGTATAATGATAATAGTTATCAATTAGATTAAGTGTATTATATATAGTAATACAATTATTGACATATGTTATTAATTGATATAATGAGAATGAGAATAGTTATCAATTGAGTTAATGAGAATAGTTATCAATTAGATATTATATAATGATAATGAATATCATTAACACGAGCATATACAAGCAAGTATAAAATTATAGTTGTGTAAATTGATTGATAAAATGTTATAGTTGCGTGTATATGCAGGTAATAGGAATATATACCATATATAGTGGTTAGTTGTTGTATTAATATACTATATATAGTGTATATAGTAAGTAGTTGTTTTAGTAATGCATATAATAGTTAATTGATAGATAGTTGATAGTATATGTATATTATAATAGTGATATAACGCTTGAAATTGAGTTGTGAGCGTTTATTGTGTGATAGTGATATAGTAGCTGAGTATGATATAAAATTGATTAGAATTGAAATTTGAGAGTGTGAAGGTGTGTTGATTGATTAATTGATTGATATAATCTCATTTTGAGATTGATTGATTAAGTGATTGATTGATTGATTGATTGAATTATAGTTGTTTCACGTGAAACATTAATGTGATATTAATAGGTTGTTTAATAGGTTGATTATAATATTAATAGGTTGATTAATAGGTTAACATTAATTAAAAGTGTATATTGATATAATTAATAATATTAATAATGTATATTGATATAGTTAAGTTGTATATTAATATAGTTAAGTTGCATATTAATATTATTAATATAGTTAATATAATATAGTTAATTATATTATAAAATAATAGTAGCATTATATTGTTATTAGTAGCATTATATTGTTTTCTGTAACATATGTTACGGAAATTTTGGCAAGTTGAGCTCCTTGTTACATAATAATATTATGTTAACCTAAAAGGTAATATATAATAAATTTGGTTGCTATAGCAAGTATTTTTAAAGTTATCAACAACCACTTATTCACATGTTATCAACAATGTTATTAACAATGTAATGATATTTATTCTCATTTAACCACCAAATACTACATTATATACTCAAATAGTTATCAACAGATTGTTAATAAGTGTGTGTATAACTCACTTTCTAGTTATCAACAAATTAAAGTGTCGTATAATATATAGTTATATGACATTTTTAAGTATTATAAGTAATAACGAACGTTCGATAGAACACGAACACTCTAAACGTTGATATTCAGCCATCTTATAGGTGGGGGATAGAAAAAACTATGTTCGGCGTACATTTGTTCGATATTTTGGGTAGTAACCCCACTATAAGCCTAAAATAATATTCATTTATCATATAAATAAAATTATCTAAAATTATCTCCCATTTATCATAATTACATTAAATTAAAATTATCCCAATATTATCCTAATCCCAATACTATCACCCAATCACCCAATCACCCAATCACATTATCCCAATATTATCCCATACTATTAAACTAAATAACCCCGCAATCATATTATATTAATCATATTATCCCATCCCAAATTACCCAATAGTTACCCAATAATACCCTAAATTACCCAATTATTACCTTAAATTAACCTAATATTATATTATACTCTCATTGTATATACATGTATATCATATCATATTATATTATCCAATTAATTACCCAATTATTACCCATATTATCCAATAAAACTATCATAGCCTACTTATCTCACCAATATCCCATTATATTCTATCATATTAGATTTATCTCACATTTTCAAAAGTTTTCCTACTTACATTGATAAAACTCTCATTATTACAATAATTTTATTATTAGACTCTTAAAACTTTATTATACTATTATTATACTATTATTATACTATTATTATGCTATTATTAATATTCAACCGTACAAGTAACCGTACAAGTAGTCAACTAAATTACTATTACTATTATTACAACTTGCACATTTAAAGCGTTACAACTTGCACATTAAATACATATCTATTCTACATACTCACAATTTATTCTACCTACTATTATATTTATTCTGCATATTCCTACTATCAGTTTATGCATATTGATTTATTATTATATTAATAATATTAAAATAACTATATAATATTATACACAAAAAAATAGTATATAATTACTAAGGAATACTCTCATACTCTCAGATAATTACATACTATTACTATTACTATTACTATTACTATTACTATTATTCCCTACTCTGTTCTCTTAATTATATTATCAACAAAATTATCTTCTAATAACTCTATCTTTAGTCTATCTAAACTATCATAAACACATGTTAATAACACATTCTCATATATATCAAGTAGTCTAACTCCTTCTAAACTTGAGACTACTAAATATTCTTCAGCATTACCATAGCTATCTTCTTCATAGACTATTGTATCACCTACTTCAATATTATTTATTTTATTAATTAATACCTCTCCAATAATTTGTTTTACTCTTCCTATACTCATACTCATAGTTATATCCATATTAATTCACCTTTCTATAAAATTGATTGTTTACCATATTACTAATTTTCTCAGTATATACAGAAGGATTATCTTCAATAGAAGTAAGCTTAAAATGTTCACCTTCAGATATCTCTGCACTGCATTCTTTAAATTTTATTACTTCTGTAGATTTTAATTCAATTTTCATTATTATTTCACTATAATTATCTATCCTCTTACCATAGTAACTAACAAACACTTCTTCATTATTTTTCATCATCTCTAATGCAGTAATAAAGTCAATCTTTTCATATTTTATTTTATCTCTCTCCCAGATTAATTTTAAATAATTTTTATCTTGAAATTTAAAATTAAATCCTACTATATTCATTGGATTTAATTCATAAACTTTCATTACATCAGATTGACTATAATTTTTCATAGTTAAATTATCATTATAACTATTGGGACTTAACCAACTATCCTTACTTAAAAATTGTACTCCAGCATTAACATATAACTCACCTTCTCTTGTTTCTAATATTTGTCCTAATTGTAAGTCATTCTTTGTAAAATCTTGTTTAATAAAATTACTCATATTATCTCCTCTCTTCATCTATTACTAAATTAAATCTATCACTTTTAATATTCATTTATACTCTCCTTTGCAATTTTATCTAAGAACATATCTTTTAAATCATCTATTAATAATGGTCTATCATATGGAAGAAAATTTAATTCATAGTCGAATAAACTGTTTATTCTTACCATTCCTCCTTTTCCCATCCATACATAATTTTCATTTTTAGTAGGCTTATTAACATATAGATATACCAATTTTTCGTATCTATCTTTAGCTACATATTTAAATTTACTACTAATCACTCCTAAAAAATTATAAAACTCTACAGGTATTTCAATAGGCTCATTAGGCTCTTCATACTCCACAAATCTAAATGATATAATATCACTACTTTTGTAATTTGAATACTTATTCTCTGTTAAACTGTACAATAGTCCTCTTCTAATAGTGAATACTTCTTTACTGTTCTCAGGGTATCCTACTATTTGATACTGTTCACCTTCTGTTAATTGCTCAAAAGGATATAACTTACTGTCATTCTCATTCTCATTCTCATTCTTACTCTCCATTAATGCAGTTCTGCCATTTCCACATGTGCCCCAAGTAATTCCACTCCAACTCATACTATCTCATCTCCTTATTCAATATCTCAAATCATCTTCATATAATCACCCTTTGTAATTACTCTCATAGTATATCATATCCTTATTATATTGTCAAGAAAATTTATATTTAATTGTTATATCTACTCTAATTATCAAACAAGCTCGAAAAACGCCCATAGAGACATTTTATCTGTTAAGAGACCTAATACACCTGTAACGTCTAAAAAGCTCTAGAAATTGATTGTAGGACGTCATAGCACTATATATGAGATTATTCATACACTCAAAGTAACTGTTATTATATAGTTAAAGTGATAAAATAATAATAAAATAATATAAAATAGTAGTAAAAATCTCAAAAATAGGGGTTAATTTTAAGTGTTTTCCTATTAAAAGAGGGGAGGGTTATTTTAAACTATTATATAGATAAAATAATTAATAACCTAAAGTATAGTAATATACACAAAGTTTATTATATTTTATAATATTTAGTTAATTTATTTTTTAAAATTAATAAGCAATAATTTCCCCATAAATTAAGGGTATTTTGAAATATAATTTTGATAAAATTACTTACTAAAATGTACTATATTTTACCTTAAAATTGCCTTAATTTTACCTTAAAATACGTCTTAAAATATACCCCATAGGGAGAAAAGTATTAGGGTATAAATTTGACGTTTTTAAAAACAGCTAAAATTACGCATTTCTTGATAAAAATTAACGAAAATTATTATTAAATAAACTTAAAAGATAAGTATATTACTTAATTTATTAATACATATCGTATTTATTGAATGTATGACATATGTCACATGTAGGATTTTGTACTATTTTCGAAAAGATGTTGATATATAAACATTAGTATTTTTTAACAGTATAAATACCACAATATATATCGGGATATTAATTTATAAACGAAATTGCCTTATACATAAGAAAAATAAATTTATTCATTGTTGACTTTAAATTATTACTATGATATAATATATTTATAAATGAGATAATAAATAAGAATTTACCAAGGAGGTGATATTTATGAAGTATGATTTAAATAATGTAAAAATATATGCTTACATTAAAGAATATAATAAATCAATACTTGTAGAAAGAATTAATTTTGATTGTAAGACTGTAGAAGTTGATTTATCAAATGGTAATAGTGATTATTGGGAATTTGATTTTGATGAAGTTGAGATTGAATTAACAATAACAGAAAAGTATAATAATAAAACTATAAGAGTAAACTTAAAAGGAGATGATGATTAATGGGAATGTACACAGGAATTAGATTTAAGGGTATCGTTAAAAAAGAGTTTAGAAGTGAATTTGAGAGAATAGCATATGGTGGTGAATGGGATGAGCACTCTGATGAAAAATTTATAGAATTTTCAAAAGTGGATAGAGCTGGATTTATACCTTGTGGAATGTCATGTTATATGCCAGATGAGTGGGAAAAAGATTATATTAACAGTAAAGGTGAGAAAGAAATTGATTTTGCTAATTATTATAAACAAGTGGCTACAAATGGATTTAATAGAACTTATGATGAGAATACAGGATATTGGAGTTTCCAATGTAGTCTTAAAAATTATAGTTGTACGATAGAAAGTTTCTTTGAGTTATTACCATATTTTATAGAGTCAATTGAACATCTTGAGTATTTCTATGAAGAATGGCAATATAGTGAAAAATATGAATTAATCAATGGTGAAGTAATTTGTACTAATGAAGAGTTTATTAATTATGGAGATGATAAGTAATGAATACTATGAGAGAAACAATTTTAAAAACCAGAGAGTATTTAGATTATATTGAAGAACATTATGATAATGTGCAATTAGCTTGGCAAATAGTACAGGATAAATGTAAAGATGAATTTTTTATTTATGATGATTTTTACTTTAATATTCTTAATGGACAGATTGAAAGACATGACCTTAGTAAATTATCACATTATGAATTTGTACAGTATAGACGTAATTTCTTTCCAACAGAGTTAGAAAAGAGTCCTGATAGCAATAAACATTTAACTGGAGTGTTATTTAATAAAGCTTGGGAAAGTCATAAAACTATGAACTCACATCATTGGCAAAATTGGACTAATAAAACTCATGTTACTTTTCTAAAAGAACGAGAGATAGATTGTGTCCATATGATAATAGATTGGATTGCTATGGGAATTAAATTTAATGATACTGCATTAGAATATTATTTAAGTGTCAAAGATGAAATTAATTTATCTGAAGAAGAAGATAGATTTGTAATGAGAATATTAAATTTAGTATATAATTATGGAGATGATAACAATGAAAAATAAAACAAAAGAATTTTGTAAATTAATTGGAGTAGAATATGAAAAGCCATTTAGAATAAAATTCCTACCTCAAAATTCCCATGAACGTCAAATTGGGAAAAATAAATTAAAAGAATTAGAGAAGAAATATTATGTAATTGGAGAGAATGGGATATATGAAGGAGATGAATATTATCAGTGCTATGTTGATAAGGATACAATAAGTGTATTAGAAAATTTAATAATAGGCTATGCTACTGTAGTCAAAGAGTTGTTTAAACCTGAATTAAATGAAGAATATTATGTAGTGGACAAAATGCTAGGTAAGGGATATTTTCGCACTAAAAACATAGGTCTAGCTCTTGATAAAAGAATAATCAAATATAGTATTATAGCTAAAACAGAAGAGGAAATTATTGAGTTAAGAAATCAACAAGAATGGTGGGAGGAATAGTATGAGAATAAAACCAGAAGAAATTTATGCAATGGTAGGGTTAAAAGTAGGGGATAGAATAAATGTTAAAGGCAAAAAAGATAATCCTTTTACAGTAGATGAATACGATTTAAAAAGTGCAAGAAAATTTCCATACTCAATTGGTTTGTTAACAATCGACTTTGAGAAGGTTGAGAGTAAGATATGGAATATTAAAGATATAAAAAGAGGTAATAAATATTATTATATTATTAATGGATTAGAAATATGCGAAGGGATATTTTCACAGTTTGGTAATGAAAAATGGTTAATTGAAAATGGAGTTGTTTTTAAAAAAGAAAAATATGCAGAAAAATACCTTGAAAAGTTGATTGAGTTTAATGAGAATTATAAGAAGGAGTGTGAATAGATGATGATTTCACAATATAAAAAAATAAGTTTTAAAGAAGCTTTTAAAATTATATCAAATTATAAAAATGGTGATGAAAACGAAATTTATATAGTTGAAGAAGGTGAATTTAAAGCTTTAATAAAAGGATATATATGCAATTTTATAATATATGCTCCATTATGTTTAAAAGAAAATAAAACTTTGATATATGAGTTTAGCGACCTTATAGACGAACAATTATATAAGAAGGAGTGTGAGTAAAATGTGGGAAAGTTTTATGTATTTCAATTCAATAATTGCCAATTTACATTCAAATTTAGGTCAATCAAAATATAGAAAACGTTGTATAATTTGCGGTGAATGGTTTAATACAAGAGAAATTGACGGAAATAAATGTCCTGAATGTGTGAAAGAATATAAGAAGGAGCGTGAGTAATGAGAAATGAAGTAAGCAATGATGACTTTTTAAAAAGCGAAGTTGATTGGAGTAATATATATGGCTTTGAAATGGTAAAAGTTACAAATGCACCTTGTTCAGAATTAGTAATAATCAATATGACAAAAGAGCATTTAGAATGGATACCAGAGTGGGGAATGTTATTCTTAGTAAGACACCCTAGAATATTTAAAATGTTAAAATGGATATTAAGAAAAATTTATAAGGAGCGTGAATAGATGATTAAAACTGCTGAAAATTCAAAAATTATGATTGTAAAAGAAGGCGGACAACAATACGGATATATTATAAATGGAAATGAACCAAAATGGTATGTAGACCCTCAAGGGTATTATATTTCTCAATGGAAAGCAGGCAAGAAAATAGAAATAATAAGTTGTGAAGGGCTCACTGCAAATAGTATTGCAATTGAATATAAGTATGTATAGGAGTGTGATTAAATGATTGTTTTAAAAATAATATTATTAGTAAGTTTAATTTTAAATTTTGTTTTAATCTATAAAATAAGAATTAAAAGTTTATATATTAAGGAATTACATGAATATTATTGTATTAGAATAGGAATTAAAGATGCTAGAAAGAAAATAAGAGAATTTTTGAATAAGGAGCGTGATTAAAATGATACGTTGTGAGAACAGTAAGTGTAAATATTATTTTGAAGATTTATGTATCACTGATTTGAATGGTGGGATAATATCACTTAATATTGAAGGAAAATGCGATAATTTTGAAGAAGGAATATGTGAATTGTATGAAGAAAGCGAGCGTGAATAGTATGTTATGTGATACTTGTAAATATTTAATTGTAAGTAATTATAGAGAGCAGGTTTGTGCTCCAGCATTTTGTCCATCAGGAGCAACAATGTTATTATGTGGTTTTGATAAAACAGATATTATTGAAAAAATTGAAGAATGTGAAGATTATGAAAAGAAGTGTGATTAAAAATGATTACTCAAATTAAAACATTTAATGGTGCATCAGAAGAAAAAATAAACGAATGGTTATCAATAAATAAAATAAAAATTATAGATATTAAAACTCGTGATGCAATTGAATATCATTATAATGGTGACTTTTCTTATCAATTTGTTGAAACTATAATTATTTATGAAAAGGAGCGTGATTAAAATGATAATAAAGTATAATAAATTAAGAGAAATATTAGGAATAAAATATAGATATTTTGTACACTATCAATATACAGAAAAAAATATTACCTATTCATCAAATGCTCAATTAATTTATCATAGAAAAATAATAAATATAAATGATATAAATGAATTACAACAATTAATTTATGATGAATTTGGAAGAGAAAATGCAATAATTACTTTTTATAAATTATTAAATAGTAAAGGATGTGATTAAATGATAGATAATCCAATAGTAATAATTATTCTTTTAATAATTTCAATAATTACTTGGGTAAATTATAATGAGTTATTAAATTTAAAACATGATGTCAAAGAATTAAAACAAATACAGCATAAAGAAGGTGGATACTATAAAAGATTGTTGTAAATGGACTAAAGAAAAGTTAATATAGATGAATAGGGAATGTGATTAAATGACACGATTAAATTATACTACAGTAGAAAGAACTTTTTATTATTTAGATGGAACAGAAATTAAATGGAAAAGAACAAAAGAAGAAGAAGAGTTAGATAAATTAGATTGGTTTGATACATGGCTAATATACGCTAAATCTATTGGGGTAGATTTTGATAGACTAAGCCATAATCATACAGTAGAATATAGACAGGAGTGGATTAAATAACTAAATATTCCATAATAAAAATACCAGATAGAATTAACTATCTGGTATTTTACTGTGATTATAACTCTTGCATAACCTTTTGTACTAACAACTTACTATATATTACTACAGCCCATAATACTGTAGCATAATTAACTCTACTTAATTAACTCATCATATATCTCTTTATATGATTTAAATATTCTCTCAGCTCTATGCCCTGTAGTTTCAAATACTGCTGTATACATTACTTTGCCATCTTCTAACTCTTCAAGCTCACAATGTAATTTATGTTGTTTAGCATTCCAAGTGTCAGTATAATCCATAACTTTAGGCTTATACTCTTTATTGTCAAATAATACTTTTTCCAATTGTTTCTTAGTTAATTTCTTTTTCTTAATTAATTTACTTATTGTCCTGCATGTAGTTATTTCTCTATCTACTGTATCCATATATCAACCTACTTTTCTACTAAACTGTCTATAGTATCATCTAACTCATTATCACCATTATTAATATCATCTTCATTTGAATATCCTATACTTTTATAATAATCATCATAATCAGAGTAAGTATAACCATTGTCTATATAATTATTATTTACACCCATATTAATTCCTCTCTAATTTTTTAATTTTCTCTTTAAGAAATTTATTCTCTTCTTGTAAATTTAATGCATTAAGTAACCACATTAAAGCTTTAGCACTACTAACAAACATATCTTCATATTGATAATCTGAAGCTTTTGCATCAAATGACTCTGCTTTTGAATTATATCCTCTGTAACTTGACATAAGTTCTGCTAAATCATCATTTAAATTATTATTCAAATATGGACAAGTCAATACATTTCTATAACCTGTATATTTTTTACTAAGAGGACATTCTGATTCGTTCTCTGATGATATAGGGCAATCTTCGCAATCTGCATACTTCCAAAAACTAAAATCTTTTGTCATATTATTCTTCTCCTTCAGTCTCAGTAATAACTAAATTATTTAAATTATCTAAAGTCTCTAAATTTTTAAACTTCTCATTAACTACTTCATGAATATCAGCAATATAATTTGCTATCTCTTTATGAGCTAATACCAATTCTTCAATAGAGTTAACTGTTGACATTCTTAAACCCTCTTCTGATATTATCTGAAGTAAACTTTTAAAACTTCCACAGTACTTTCTACCACTATTTGTAACTTTAACTTCTCCTTTTTTATCATATTGTAACTCTCCATCTTTTAGTGAATAAGTATCAACTATATATTGTCTATTATCAGTTGTTACTCTAAACTTATTGTCTATATTAATATTAAATCCCATATTATATCTTCTCCCTTATATTGTCAATATATTCTACCATGAAATCAACTATATCTTTAATACTCTGAGTACCATCTATATGAAATATATAATGGTCATATTTTTCTGCTAATAAACTTCCCATATCGGAATATCTCATTACTCTACTATTTATAATATCATAATCTAAAGAATCTAATTTATTTAACTCTTGAGAATTATTAGCTCTTTCTAATAATATATCATTAGGCACATCTATTATAAAAGTTATATCTGGTTTATATTCTCTCATAAATTGTCTATTTAATTCGAATACCATATCAAATGATTTATAATCACAATATACTAATTGACTAAGATAATTTCTATCTGATATAATAATTTTATCAGTATATTTATATGGATATACTTGTCTTAATAAAGTCTCATTTCTACTTGCTATTAATAATAATTGTCTTGTGTAGTCATTTATTTTATCATTTAATATGATATCTCTAAGTTTACCTTCTTTGCTTGGCTCTTGAATAACAACACTATTGGATAATCTCTTATTTAACTCTTTAGCTATAGTTGATTTACCACAGTTATCTACACCTTCTAATACTATATATTTCATATTAAACATCCTTTCTTAATAATTTCATAAAGAATGTCAATATCTTTTGTATATAGGGAATATTAATAATTTCTTTATTAGCTTCATTCGCAAATTCTTGAGCAAAATCATCTAATTCTTTTTCATTATTTTTATACTCATCAGTTACTGTGTAATTTCTGTTCATTAATTATCATCTCCTGTCCACTCGGACTCTACATTGACTACCCATTCTGGCTCAGACTCTAATAACTCATCTCTATTGTTATTTATAATTTCAGCCTCTAATAATTTCAACTCTATCTCTGACTTATAACCATCAGGTATTCTTGCTATAGCCTGTACTATAACTCCATCAAATTCCCATTCATCCTCATTAATTATTACTTTAATACCATTCCAATACTCTTGATTATTAATAAATTGTAATACTCCTATTGAAGTATTCTTACTTAACATTAACAATTTAAATTCTTCATATATATCTGAAGTCAATATAATTTTATCAACTTGATACCCATGTTTGTAACTATTTAATACTTCCTCTGTCATTCTTGTTAATGCATTAACTGTTGGTACTTTACTGTTATACTTTTTAGCTTTCATTTTAATCCCCTCTTAATATTCATACTCATATTGTTATATGTAAATTATCTTTTGCTAACTATTAGTAAAAGATATATTGCTTATTAATTATTATAATAGTATTATACCACACAAACGTTCACATGTCAAGAAGTATTTTAATTATCTTCTTATAATATAAGAATAAATCTGAGATAAATTTGACTTTTTGTGTAATGTATGATACAATAGAATAGACGTGATACTATGAGTAATAGAATAATAAGGAGGAGTTAATGGCTAACGAAATAATGAAAGTGGAGAACTTAGAATTAAATCATGAGTATAAAAATTGGAAAGAGGTATGTAAAGTACTGGAAATAAGCACTATGGAAGGTAATACTAAGAAAAAAAATATAAAAAAATTAAACGAATTAACTATTTATGAAAAAAAAGGACATAAATTTATTTTCACAAAAATAAAGAAACACGATATTATAAATACTATTAATTTACAAGACCATTCAGCACAATTACAATTAATTATTTTCAATAAAGTACTACAAAGTTATAGAAATGGAGTCCCAATACACGCTTCACTAAGAATTTTATTAGAAGATTTTTCACTAATAAATAGTAACTACAATAAATATCATTATAATCAAAAACAATTAAGTAAAATATTAAATGTCGAAGAAAAATTTATAAGTGAAGCTTACGTTAGAAGTTATAATACTTTAAAGAAAAAGGTAGAATCTATACTTAATAAACTAAAGAATGAATGGTTTATTATATGGGATAAAGATGTTTATATTGGAGGAATTGTTTATACGGATTATACTCATGAAACTGGAGCTATAAGACAAAGTATGATAGATGCAGGTCTTAATGTAAATAAGCCTACTAAAGAAAAATTTTATAGACGTATGACCGATTGGGAAAAAAAGAAATTTGTAGGAGCTAAAGAAAGAATTGGCTACGATATGGGATATAGAGATGAATTTAGTATACTTATGTCAGGTAAATGGAAAGAATTTTCTGAAAATGTGTGCTTAGAGTTAAGTGAAATATTTAGCGGAACTAATATGAAAACACATATAAATTATTTTCATACTTCATATAATATTTATATTAATGATGACAGTATGGAATTATTGAATAAAAGAATAGAACAATTAGTTTTTGAAAATCCTGACGAAGAAAATAAAAAAATGTTAATGTTGACCTATGATGCCCTTATGAAAAATAATATAAATTTAACAAAAAAAGCTCAGGAACAATATAATAAAGCCTTGAAACATCATAGAGCTGTAGTAATAGGTAAAGTAATTCCTGATTTACTAATAGAATATGATGAAAATAATCCTGAAACTTTTAGAAGTAAGCATCGTGTAGGTAAATTTTCCTCTAGTGTTGATTTACGATTAGAAAAAGATTATTTTAAATCTAATGAAAAAATTTTAAAGTATGTTATCTCCCCTATTGAAAAAGAAGAAACAACTGACAATACTACTGAAAATACTATTGAAGAAAAACATTAGTATTATTATAATTTTAAATAATAAAACGAACATAGATTTCCTTATATACATTATTCTATATTAGCTATATATGTTCGTTTTTTATAATATTATATATTAATTGAGTTATATTAACACTTACACAAGGTCAAAACCATAAGGTCAAGTGATAAGTGCTACGCCATAGCTCGCTACGCTACGCCATGGCTAGTAAATTCAACTAATTGTTCACTCGTTTTCGCTACGCTCAACTCATTCAGACCCAATGAGTTAAATTTACGGGGCTCTTTTTTTATCTTATACTTTCTATTGATAACTTATAACTTATATCTTGAGTAATATAATATCTTAAGCAATAGTAAATAATAAATAATTATCTTGCCTTCTGTAAGTATAAGTGGTATAATGTCAATAGGATAACTTGAGTAGTATAACTTGAGTGTGATTATGCAGAAAGGAGATATAGTATGTTGATGATTGTAATTATTTCTTTTGTAATAGCCACAGTAATATTTGTATTGAGTGGTAACAATAGAAATAATAGATTTAGATAGATTTAGATAGATTTAGATAGATTAGATAGATTAGATAGATTAGATAGATTAGATAGATTAGATAGGTCTTTAGGATTATATAGTCTAATGTTCAATAAGTAGGAATAGAGTAAGTTGAGATAAGTCAAAATTATTAATAAAATGGAAACAAGCTCGAAAATTGAGTTTTAAGGGTATTTTGGTATTAAGAGTACTAAGTGTCGGGTAAGTAGTAAAAAGCTCTAGAAATCGCTCTCAGGACGTAGAATCGCTATTGTGGTGATTAAGTATACTACAGACTATAAGAAAGTAGAGGATATATGGCTAAAAATAGAAATAGTAAAAGCAAAAATCATAAGAATAGTAAAAATAAAGTAGAAGTAGAATTTGTAGGTCATAATGCAGAAGGTGTAACTGGAAGTGCTATATTAATTAAATATAATAATGCTCAATTGATTTTAGATATGGGACAAGAACAAGGTGGGGATAGATTTGAAAACTTTATGGCTAATAAGAATTTATACTCTGGGATAAAAGTTGGAGCTATAGATTTAGTAATACCATTACATTTGAATATAGACCATTTGAGTGGAACTCCATTGATAGTATCAAAAGGATATAATAAGCCAATGTTATTGCCAAAAAATTCTACAAGTATAGCAAGAGTACTATTAACTGACTCACAATATATTAGTGAGAAAGATGCTAAGTTGTTCTCTAAGTATAAAAATAAAAAGTATGACCCAGCTTATACTAAAGATGATGTTGAGAAAACATTAAGTTTAATGCAGGAGATTGAGTTTAAACAGACAATAAGACTGTCTGAGTATATTCCTAACCTTGAGGGTGAAATCACGTTAGAGTTTATCCCAGCAGGTCATATACCATTATCATCTCAAGTAATATTAAAATTTGAAGATGGAGCAAATTGGAAAACATTATGTTATACAAGTGACATAGGTAATTTTAATAATAACTCTAAATTAATTCAATCTTTAGAGAAAATAAAACATTGTGATTTATTAATAGGTGAATGTACTTATTCAAAGAAACCTGAGAAAATTTATAATAGAGATGAAGATATACAAGAGTTAATAAAAACAATTAAATATACTTTAGAGAATAAAGGTAGAGTATTAATTCCAGCTTTCTCAATGTCAAGAGCTCAAGAGATATTATCTGTATTACATACTTATTATAGGGAATGTCCTTATGAGATTATAATGGATTCTCCAATGATGTTACAAATGAATAATTTATATAGAACTCGATTAATAAAAGAGGGTGCTAATGAATATATGCAGAAGATATTAAAATGGGATAAAGTAAGACAAATAAGAACGTCTAATGCAAGTAAAATGTGTATACAAGATGATAGTCCTAAGATAATAATAGCAAGTAGTGGAATGATTACTAATTATACAAGGTCAGCATATCATTTAGCCTCTTTAATTGAGGACAGTAGGTCTACAATATGTTTTGTTGGATATTGTGCTCCAAGTACATTAGGGAATGATATACAGCAAAAATGGGGCACTGACAATAGTGTAGTAATAAATGAAGTAGGATATAAAATAAAAGCTAATGTAAGTGTATTCCATAGTTTTAGTAGTCATATGAACTATTATAATTTATTAGAATATTACTCAAGTATAAATACACCTAAAATATGTTTAGTTCATAGTGAGATGAAATCTAAGAAAGAGTTTGCTAAAATATTACAAGAAAGATGTTCTGAAGAGTGTAAGACAACTGAAATTATTGCAGTTAATAAAGGGCAAAAGATGATTGTTTAGTAAAGAGAGGTGGCTGTTATGAGTGAATTTATATCTAATTATACTAATATGTATAATTATAATGTAAAGGGAAAAAGAAAGAAAATTTTAAATAAATACATTCCTAATTATATTACTGAATATGATTATGAAGAATATGAAGAATTATCAAAATCTATAAAAATAAAGCGAAAGTTTTGTAGTAGAAATTATACAGATATTACTAATTATTTGTAAATAATTAAGATAAAGCTTGACAAATAATAAGAGATGTGGTATAATAGTAGCATAGCAAGAAATGGCAACAAAAGAAATAGCGGAAAGTTTTTGAAACGTAAATATTTTTGTCGATATTTAACATTGTCCTAAGTATGACAATATAATTAAAGTGCTAAGTTGGTTAGACATAGATTGTTTATTAAATTTAGAGAATTACAAGTACTCTAAGCCAACTGATAGTTTAAAAGTTAATTTTGGATATCATGATTATCAGGAATTGCAGTTTCTGATAACACAACTAAACTTTTTAAAGTTTAGTAATAATTATAATTAACCCAGTGTATAAGGAGGCTAATCACCTTTTCTGGGACATATCGTAAATAGAGAGGTATGGTTTAAGGATATTTTAATCATATAATCTTAGTGAAGTTAAGTAATGACTTCATTGAAGAGGCAAAGTCTCAACTATAAGATGTGGTATATCTCTAAAATTTAATAAAAAGCATAATCCTAATTGTTGTGGCAATACAAGCTCTAACAAGAGTTAATCCAAAATCCAGCTTTGTGAAAAGAGTGTGGGAAATTGGAAATTCAAAATAACACGATTGGTTCTGAAAGAGAGAAATCTCTGTATAAAATTAGTGATTAGTTCAAGTAGCCCTTGTTAACCAAAACTCTTATAAAGAATAGGGAGAAAGAATCCCTATACAGATATTTTAAGATGAATGATGGGTGAAAGTTGCAAATACAGATGTTTGCGTAAGATAACATGTGGTTGAAAAGTATATAAGTAGCTCTTATATGCTCATCTCAACTTCCTTAGTGGCTGAATATTATGGGGTTTTAGAAGAGTAGGGTGAAGGCTCAATTATAATTATTATTAAGCTTTAAATATTCCTAAGTGTGAGATAAATAATACCACTGCATTTAGTGAATAATGTTTATATATTATTATTGAAAGGAAGTGCATAATGGCAAGAGGAATTCCAAAGAGAGACGGAAGTGGTGGCGGAAAAGGAAATAATCAAGGTAGAGGTTGCAAGAATCCAAGTAGAAGAAACAGAAGAAAATAGTTTATTTATTTAATTAAACAAGCAATGAGAAGCTCAGAGAGTGAGCACTCAAGACAATAATGTTAGTCCAATCATATCCATCATAAATCGTTTTACTCCTTTATACCTCCTTTTTCTTAATAAAATGGATATGAGTAAACGTGGGTCATTGCTCAGTTAGTATCGAGTTAAACCATTGGAGGACTTAATAGTGGGTTAGAATCCCACTCTCATTGCTTAATATATAATAAAAATAATTACATATAACAATTAAATGTTATATTAAAATAATAATGTTACATAAGGAGATGATAATTATCAAAATTAAAATGAGTCAAAAAAGTGAAGTAGCAGTTGATACTGTAACAGGAGAATTAAGCAATGACAAAACATTAATCACTATAACTTTAGATGGTGATGTTGACGAAAGAAATGAGTTAGTGCAACAGTTAAAAGGTGTATTATTCACTGAGTAAACTATATGTAGAAAGAAATCCTGTGAGAAACTTGACAAAATACACTACATGTGGTATAATGTATAATGTAAGATAAAAAACAGGGAAATAATAAGATGAAATAAGTGATTTGTGAATAGAAATATTACATAGAATCGCTTATTTTTTTAAGTAATAAAGAACATACGTTTGAGTGGCGTATAAGTGTTTGATATATTAGTGGCAGGAACTAAAGGAGAGATATAATAATGGTAAATAAAATACATGCACCAAAAGATGGTGAGACATATGAAGATTATGGTATGAGATTATATCGTAATTCTAAAGAATATGGATTAACTAATGAGATAATAGGATTTTTACTAAATGATTTCAAAGGTGTTAATTGGGATGAATCAGCTCATAGAAAAAAAATGACTGAAAGAATAAAAGGTTTTGATAAAGGTTATAATATTGGTTTAGAAGAAGGAATTAATAAATATAAAAAAGAAGTGAGTAATGGAAACATAGATATAGATGGTATTAATTCTATAATACCTAAAACACATTTAAAAAAATTATCTAATATGATAGGTGAATACAATATAATTAAAACAGAAGTTGCGAAAGAACAACGCATACTTAGAAAATATATGAGACAAGCCACTCCCGCAGTATTATTGGCAGAGCAATATAGGGAGTCTTTACAAAATAATGAGATACAATTAAGAGATATAAATAATTTTAAATTGGAAGATTTTAATAATACAGTTATAAAAGTTGCTTTATCAGATTTTCATGTAGGACTTGTAATTGAAGAATCTTATAATGAATATAATTTTGAAATAGCTAAAGAAAGACTTAATAAATTTAAAAAAGAAATATTATATTTAGCAAAAATGAATAATTCAAATAAAATATCAATAACTATGTTAGGCGATGCTATAGAAGGATTTTCTATGAGAGCAGAACAACCATTTGATATTGAGTTTACTCAATCACAACAAATTGAAAAAGCTCAACAATTAATATATGACTTTTGTATTGATTTTGTTAATAAAGGATATTATGTTGAATTATCTGGAATATCTGGTAATCACGATATCTATAGGATAACTAATCATGGTAGAAATTCCTTGCCAGATGATAATGCTGTAAGAACAATATTTAAAAATTTACAATTGATATCAAAAGTAAGTAATAATGATAAATTCTATGTTCATACACAAGATAAATTCGATGAGTTTTCAGAAGAAATAAATGGAGTAATTATTAAATATGTACATGGAGATGATGAAGTTAAAAATGATTCAAACAAAATGCAAAAACATTCTAGTATTATGGGTAAACAAGTAAACATATTATTAATGGGTCATTTACATCATTATAGAGCAGTTTCAAGAAATAGAAATGAGTTTGAAATATATTGTGGAGCATTAACAGGAGCAAATGATTATGCTAAAAAGAAAGTGAAACAGATAGCAAATGCGTCACAAACTGTATTAATAATTAGGGAAGATGGAACATATTATTCATTAAATGTGGATTTACAAAAGGTAGAGGTAAGGACAGGACTTTTAAAATAGTCTTAAATTAGAAATTACTGATATATATAGAGTGGGTATAACACACACTCCTTAGGTGAGTTCTTCTCCTTTCTCACTTGTGTTATGCCCACATGAATACATAGAATATCATTGAGGAGTGATAATATGGCAAAAGCTAAAAAAGCAAAAAAAAAGGTTAAAGTAGATAATCATGAAGGGGAAGCTTATTGCTCGAGTTGTGAGCAATATAAGAAATATAAAGATTTTTATGTAATGAAGAGTAACCCATCAAGAGGAAATACAAGTTTATATTGCAAAGAGTGTATTAAAGATATGTGTTACTACACACCAGCAAGAGAACATATAGATATAGTTAGATTTCAACAATTATTAAGAAGAATGAATTTACCTTTTATAGCAAGTGTATTTAACACTGTTGAGGCTGGTAAAAGTGAAACAATTGGAAGATATATAAGTGCTATAAAAATGACTCAATATAGAGATTTAGAATGGCATGACTCGCAATTTGCAGATGATGAAATAAAAAATGCAGAGTTAATTAAAAACTTTGCGACAAGAACTGATTTATCAGAAATGATAGTAGATAAAACTCAAGTAACAATATTTCCGGGTTATATAGTATCTTATGAATATTTAAGACATAAATATGGGAAAGACTTCGATGATTATGAAATGACTGAATTTGAAAGAGCTTATTTTAAAATTAAAAAAGGGTATGCAGTTGCCACTGAGGCTGATGAAGCAAGTTTAATTACAGCAAGTATAGCTCAAGTAAAAATGGTAAAAGTAATGGCTGATGAAAATGGAAATAGAAAAGATGTTACTGAATGGTCTAAAATATATGATAAAGCAGTTTCTAAATTAAATAAAGTAGATTATACAGGTAAATTAGGGTCATATAGTATGTTAATGAGAGCTTTAGAGGAGTCTGAGGATATTGTTGAAATATTCCCTGAGTTTTTAGAAGTACCTAAAGATGATATAGATGTGATACTATTTGCTCATATATATAAAGATAGGGAGTTGTTAGGTTTAGATAATTCAGATTTAAAATATGGAGATATGTATAAATTCTATGAAAAAGTAAAACAAGAAATACTTAAAGCTAATGAAGAAGATAAAGAAAATAAAGTTTATGAAATTATAGGGGAATAGTTATGATAGTAGACAAAAGTTTATTAAGTATTGCTAAAGAGAACTCAGTAGACTATGATGGAGAATACGATAAAGTTGATACTCATATTAGAGAAATTTATTTAAATAGTTCTAAAGGGAAAGATTTTATTCATAATAATAGAGAAAAACTACAATATATAAGAAGTATGATAATATGGTATCCAGATTTATTTTTAAAATATAATAAACCTGCAACAGGTGGTATTGATTTATATCCAGACCAAGCTTTATTTTTAAGAGGGTATATGAGACATATGAGTATGGTAGGTGTTTATAGTCGTTCTTACTCTAAAACGTTTCTTGAGATATTAGGGATGTTCATGAGAGCAATGGTAACTCCTACATTAGAACAGGCATTAATGGCACAAACACAAAGGAAAGCTACCGAATTATTAGCAGAAAAATATAAGGAAATAATTAAATTTTATCCTTTTTTTAAAGATGAGATAAAAGAGGTTAAAAATAATAAAGATACAATAGAGATAGTATTTCAAAATGGGTCAAAAATTATGACAATGGGCATTGGTGAAAATGCTAAAGGCTCAAGAAAACATGCAGTAACTTTAGAGGAGTCTGCTTTATTAAAGTCCGAAGAAGATTTTAATAATAACGTTGCTCCTGTAGTAGATGAAAGTAGAAGAACTCTAAGAGATGCTAATAAGCATTATCAAGAAGCACAAAATAGAATAGACTTCTTTACAACTGCTGGATTTAAAGGAACATCTGAATTTGAGAGAACTGTAAGAGCTTTAAAATCTATGGCTAAAATGGATGGGACATATTTTGGCTCAGCTGATTATAGATTAGCTATGCATTTTGGAAGAGGAATTAATAAACCAGCACTCAAGAAAAGACGTAAGAGTTATTCACATACAGCTTGGTTACAAAACTACATGAGTACATGGGTAGGTAATTCAGTTGGTGGATTAGTTGACACACAAAGAATATTGACTTCAAGAGCTATCAATACTCCTGAATTACAATATACTAAAGAAAAAGACACTAAGAATTTTAAATATTATTTAGGCGTTGACGTTGCAAGGTCAGAAAATGCTTCTAATAATCAAGGCTCAATAAGTGTTGGGAAAGCATTTTTTAATAGTGACTCTTTTGTAAATAAAATAGATATAGTTAATATAATACCATTACCTAATACAGATAGTTTTGAAATACAAGCTTTAAAAATTAAAAAAATTGAAGCATTATATCAAGCTGAAGCAGTAGTAGTCGATGGTCAAGGATTGGGTATAGGGCTTATTGATGAGTTAATGAGAGTTCATGTAGACAATGATACCGATATAGAGTATCCTGCTTATAACACTATTAATACAGATGAAATGCCTATTTCAAATAATTATGTTGATAAATTATTTGTTATGAAATCAAGTAAAGCTGATTCATCTCAAAGTGATATTTTATCAGTATTTATGGGTGCATTCTCGTCTGGGAAAGTTAAATTATTAATACCTTATAAAGGTAAAGTATTTGAAATGCAATCAACTGAAGATATACTTGAAAATGAATTACCATTCATTGAGACTGATTTCTTAATAGAAGAGATATTTAATTTAAAATTAATTATTAATGGGAATGGTAAATTAAGTATAGTTCAAAGAGCATCTAAAATAAATAAAGATAGATTTTCGGCTTTATCATATTTGATATGGTATATTTTAGAAAAAGAAAGTGGTAAAGACTACTTAGACAATGAAGATACAAGTGTGTATACAAGTTTGTTTAATTAGGAAAGGAGGTTTATTTTAACGTGAATGAAAGTAAAATTTTAACTGAGAATAAAGACATAAAAAAAGAACCAAGTTATTTAGAAATTTATACTACTTTAAAAAAAGAGAACCCATCAATTTCAGATGAAAAATTAGAAACTGAAAGTAAAAAAATATATGAATTCGAGCAAGAAGAGTTTAATAAATTTAGTTTTAGTGCAGATGGAAAAACTTATTTTGATGTTAGCTCATTCTTAAATGGTGTAGGCGATTTTAGAAGTTTAATAAGAGGCTCTAATCGGATAGTTGATAAAGAGTCAGTTATGCTACAAGTACAATATGCTCCAAATAAGAAAAACGAATTAATGACAACGTCTTATATGCTTTATAATTATATTCAAGAGTATAAAAATTTAATTAGATATTATGCTGATATGTTATTGTATAGACCTGTGGTTAATCCCATTGGTAAAATAACTGAGAAAGATTTTATAAAAGGTATAAAGTTTTTAGAGGGCTATAATTATAAAATTAAATTACCTGAAATAACAAATAAAGTATTAATGCAAGATATTTATTTTGGTTATGAGATAACTAATAAAGGCGAGAGTAAAAGAATATTAAAAGAAATACCTTTTAAATATTGTCAAATAGTTAGTACAGATAAATATGGAGTTAGATTATATCAATTTGATTTAGAGTATTTTAATAAGTATGTAGATGAGATTATTTCTTTTCCTAATGAATTTGGAATAGCATTTAAAAATTATAAAAATAAAAAAAATAGTCAAGGAAGATATTTTATTCCTAATGTAAAAAAACAATTTGCATTTAAATTTGATATAGCAGTAGATTATTCACTGCCATTTTTCACAGGCGTATTCGTAGATATGATTAGATTACAAGAGATAAAAACTGTAGCTACCGAGGCTGGTAAAAGTGAAAATTATAAATTAATATGGCAAAAGATACCAATGGATACTAAAAATGGAAAAAAAGACCAATACTTAATTGGTAAAGATGTAACTACATTCCATAGTAACTTAGTTAATAATAGTCCAAATGGTGTTGGTACAGTTACTACTCCTATGGATGTTGGAGTTGTATCTTTAAGTGATACAAATTCAAATGGTAGAGATATAGTTGATAGACATTTTTCAAATTTAATGAGTGCTACAGGTACTTCTAAATTAGTATTTAATTCATCATCAACAGGCTCTACAGGTGTATCATCAAGTATTAAAATGGACGAAGGCACAATGTTTAAAATGCTTAGACAATACGAAGCTTTCTTTAATAGACAATTTGAATATAGAGATGGTAAAAATGTTCTCACTGTTTCATTCTTAAATATTACTGTGCATAATGAGGATGAGGTTTATAATAGATATTTAAAATTAGCTCAATATGGTTATAATAAATTCTATCCAGCTGTTGCAAGTGGGATAGGACAATTAGAGCTTATTTATGGTAGCAAAATAGAAGATACCATAGGATTACATGATATATTAGGTAAGCCTTTAGTGTCCTCTCATACACAAGGTGATGAGAGTGATAATACTAAAACAGAAGAAGAGCTAACAGATGAGGGTGCTAAAACAAGAGATAAGCAGTAGTTAAAGTGAGGTGGTGTAGATTGTGAATGAAGAATTAAAAAAATTAAGATTTGCAACTAATTTTGAAATTGAGTCCAATGAAGAAGATGCTAGATTTAAAAAAGTAAAAGTGTGGGTAGCTCATACTAAATGGAATTTAAATAAAAGTTATTTTTCACAAGAGTTATTAGAAACTATGGCTCAAGAAAGTTTAGCTCATATCCCAATTACAGCTTTTGTTGAAGAGACAGAAGAGGGGAAAGATTTTGCAGGACATGAGGAAATTGTAGTTGTTAACGAAGATGGAGTAGAGTTTAAGTATTTAGGCGTTCCTATTGGATTTATTCCTAAAGAAAATAATTATGCTTTCGAAGAGAAAGATGATAAAACATGGTTAACAGTAGAAGGTGTTATTTGGAATAAGTTTGAAACTTCTGATATATTGGGAGATATTAAAGGACATTCTATGGAATTACTTGCTACTGATTTAGAAGGTACATATGAAGAAGTAGAGGGTGAGACTGGTTGGAATATGAAATCAGCTACATTTGACGCTTTATGTGCATTAGGAGATAATCGTACACCTGCTATGACAGGTAGTATTATTGAAACGTTTTCAAGCAAATTTACATCTAAGACAGAAGGTAAAACTTTTGCGTCTGAGATGAAAGATATGCTTAAAGAATACACTTCTTATATTGAGGGAGGTGAAAAGGTGAAGAAAGAAGAAAAATTTGAATTAACAAATGACCAAATAAGAGAGTTATTAATAGGTCAATTAGACACTGAAGGAATTTATTGTTATGGAATTAAATACGATAGTACAACTGTGTATTATTCAAAAAATTGGAAAGATATGAAACTTTATGGAGCTGAATATTCTTTAGATAAAAATGAAGTTACAATAAACTTTGACTCTGAAAAAGAATATCTTATGCAACCTGTATTAATTGAAGAAGTAAATTTTGAAATTAATGATGGCATGATTGAGAGTGTTAGAAAAGAAACTATTGAAAGTTTTACAGCTGAAATTGAAGAGTTAAAAGCTAATCACACTGTTGAGTTAGAGAGCAAAATGACTGAAAAAGATGTTATTATTGAGACTTTAAATACTGATAATGAAGAATTAAAAGCATTTAAAAATAGTACATTAGAAATTCAGCGTAAGGAATATGTTGAATCTGTTGAGAATTTATCAAAAGATGAAAAAAGCGAATTAACTGAAAAAATTAATGAGTTTACAATGGATACACTAAAAGATGAGATAGCATTAATTGTTGGTAGAAATGCTCTTAAATTCACAGTTAAGAGTGAAAATGTGATGGTAGATAAAGTAAATAATAAAGGTCTTGTAAAAGACTTTACAATTGATGAAAAGAAAAGTAAGTACAAAGGCAAATCATACGAAAATTTAATTAAATAATTTTAGGAGGAAATAAAATGATGGATTTATTAAAAGCTCAAGGGATATACAATGGTAATATTGACAATGTAGTGCATAGTGCAGATTTAAAAAATGGTAATGTAGTATCATTAGGTACTATTAACACAGACTTCGCTGGTGAACAGGTATACAATGCTGTACTTCCTGCAACTGCAAGTTTAGCAACAATGGAATTTTTATTAGTAGCACAAGATGAATATGATTACTCTAATGGCGAAACAGATGTTGAAGCTTTCGTTGTAGTAAAAGACGTACCTTTCAAAGGTTTACATTTAACAGTTGGAGATAAAATTAAATTAGCTAAAACTGATTTTTCAGGAACTTCAGCAGTAGGCAAATACTTAATTCCTGCTAATGGAACAGCAGTATTGGCTGTAGCTAATGATTTAACAGGTGGAACAAGATTAGCTCTTAAAATCACAAGTGTAACTGAAACAATTGGTTACTCTAAAGCTCCAGCAGTAAAAGCAGAAGTAGTTAGTTGTTAATTAACACAGTCGAATATAAATAATAATATATTAAATTAAAATTAAACAGGAGGTTACAAATGAATAAACAAGCATTAAAAGACTTGATGAATGATATTGTAGTTGGAAAAGGAATGGCTTCTGACTACTCAGTAATAAACAAAACTTTAAGAGAACAAATGGTAGAAATTATAGGTACTGATAGACCTACAATGAGAGATATGAGAAAACCTGAAGCATCGGCTTTATTTGAATTAGTTGAAGAATGGTTAGGTGCAGAGATACCTAAGTCTATTCAAGAAGATTTACAATTTGCAGAGTATGCTAATGTAGCTTGGGGACAAAAAAGAAAATTTAACTTAGAAAACCCTGATTTATTTAATGTAGCTGTAGTTGCATCTGGTAATGGTAATGTTGAAAGACAAAGAATGCAAAATGGTTCAGTAGAAGTTACAACTGCTCCAATGGCTATTAAAATTTGGGCTAACTTTAAACAATATATTTCTGGAGATATTGATTTCCCTAGAATGGTTGAAAAAGTAAAAGCTTCTTATTTAATGAAAATTAAAGAGTTAATCTGGGTATCATTCTTCACAACTCCAGCTTATAACTCTGACACTACTTACAATGTTGCTGATACAGGTGGAATTAATGCAGATAATATTGATACTTTAGCAGACCACGTTTCAGCTTCTAATGGTCAAGCAAAAGTAATGATAGTTGCTTCTAAAGCATTTATTAAAGCTTATGTAGGAACTACTTTATCTGATGGTATGTTAGATGAATTAAATAAAAAAGGCTATGTAGAAATGTTTAATGGTAATATTTTAATGCCTGTTGAGCATATGCATAAAGCTAATACAGATACATTTATCTTTGATAACAACACTGCTATATTATTACCTGTAGCAAGTGAAAAAATTGTTAAAATTGTTGAAGAAGGAAATCCAATTATTATGGATGCTCCACTTAACATCAATGGAGATATGAGCAAAGAATATTTATACTATGTTGAAGTTGGCGTTGCAGTTGCAGTTGCTAAAAAGTATGGTAGATATACTTACACTGCATAATAATAAAATAAATAATGCGGGAGATTAATTTCTCTCGCATATTAAACTATTAGGACTATTAAGGATGTAATAATATTAAGGAGAGATAATTATGGCTACAAAAAAAGAGACAGTTAAAAAAGAAACAGTTAAGAAAACTACTAAACCTAAAGCTAAAACTACAGTTAAGAAAGTTGCACCTAAAGTTGAAGTTAAAAAACCTGTGGTATTTGATGATGATGATTTAGTAACAGTATTTAATTATTTTAATGGAACATTGAATTTACGTTCAAAAGACCCTACTGAATATGATGAATATGTATTTGAAGGATTTATGGATGAACAAGATGTTAGATATGGTTTTTTACGTTCTTTAGTTAGAACTAAAAGTAAAGCTTTAACTATTCCTAGAATATATATAGGTGATGAAGATGTAATTAAATCTTTGAAATTAGATAGAGTTTATAAAAATTTATTTAACCCAAAAGATTTAGATGAATTATTTAAAAAACCTGTAGAAGATTTAACTAACATAATTGATAAAGCAGATAGAAATATGAAATCTGTTCTTAGAGATATAGCATTAGCTAAAATTCAAAATAAACAATTAAATAATTATAGTGCAATTAAAATATTAAGTGAGAAATTAAACTTTCATTTACAAGATGAATTTTAAGATAAGATAGGAGGTACAAAATGACTCCTTATAGTGATATTTATAAAAGATTTGAAAGAAAAATTATAGATTATGATTTAGATGACCTAATAGAAGTAGACAAGCATGATATTGAAATAGGTTTTTTAATTAGCTCTATTTCAGATTTTGTAGATTGTGAAAGTGATTTAACAGATAGAGATGACTCTTTACAAACATTCAATATTACTTTAACTGAATTGGAGATAGAGATTTTATCTTTACTTATGGTAAAACATTGGACAGTACAGTTTAAGAACACTCAAGATTTATTGGAAACTATATTAAGCCCAGACTCTTTTAAAAGATTTTCTCCAGCTAATCAATTAAATGCTGTGAACAGTCTTTACAAAGACTCAATTATTGAGAGTGATTTATTAATCAGTAAATATACATATACTGATGAGTTTATAGGGGGATTGGGTTAATATGAAAATAATAGATGAGTTAAAAAATACTATTAATATGATGAATAGTAGAATGACAGAGGCTACAATTAATACTCAATTAGAATTAGTAAAAAGCTTAATTAGAAGCAGTCAGATGTCACAGGAAATTAAAAGTGATACAATAGGTCAACTTGATGTCAGTATTGCTGTGAGCGACTATAATGTTAGAAGAAAAATAATGTATGATTTAATCAATATTTATAAAGATAGGTGATTAAATGCCAAATTATAAGAATAAATATAGTGGAATGAGTTTAAGACAAAGAAATGATTTAAAACAGACTTCTAATTTATCAAGATTATTTTCATTATCACCTTCATATTTTGAAGTAGATAAGTATAATAGTGATAATACTATAACTGAAAATTTTCCGATACAATTATTTAACCATATATCAAATGCGAATGAACATAAAAGATTTATTACTCAACCTAATTTTGATTTATCTTATGGAGATATAATTAAAGAATCTGATGATTATTATATAGTCTATAAATTAAAAGAAATAAATCATATTAATTTTGAAGGCGAAATGAGACAATGTAATAATAGTATTAAATGGGAACAAAATGGAAGAATAATAGAACAACAATGCTATTTAGAAAAATTCAATGTTAGTGGTGATGATGATAAAAATATAAATTTATTAGAAGGTGGAGTTAAATTATATCTACCCAATAATATCAATACAATAAATATATATGAAAATCAAAGATTTATTATTGGTAATACAAAATTAAATGCGTATAAAATTGAGTCTATAAATGATTTTATAAAAAAAGGCATGTTAATTATTGATTTAGAGATTGATGAGTTTAATGAAAAAGATGATTTAAATACAAAAGTCGCATATAATCAATCTAACATAGTTGCAAATTTAATTGAGTCAAGTATTGATAATAGCTACTATATTATTAACCCTGAATTAATTAAAGTGAGATATGAAGAAATAGTTAGTGTAAATATAATACATTATGATAATTTTAATACACCTATCACTACTAATTTTACCTATAGTATTATTGATATTGATATATCAGATTATGAATTGATAAAAATAGATGATAATAATATTACTATTAAAAATGGTAATTTCCCTAATAGTGGGAAATTAAATATTAAAAATGATGACAATGGAGAGATTATTCAAGTTGACATTAATTTCGTAGGGTTGTGGTAATATGTTAGGAACAAATAAATTATTCAGTTATAAAGTTGATAAAGTTGATTTAGTAATAAATTTCATTATTAATCAATTAATAAATGAATCTGAAGATATATGGAAATTATTGAAATATAATACACCAGATGCTTTAAGTAAAGGTAATTTAACTAGGACAGAGAAATTAGAGTTAATTGATAAAGGCGATATTTCAGTTAGTCCTTTTGATATAAAAATTAAATTAGTACCTTATAATAATGGTCAAATTTTAAATAAAGCAATGACAGAAATTAGAATCATTGATTATAGGACAATGTTTAACAGTGTAGATAGTGTTGAACAATATTATCAAATACAATTATTAACTCATTATAGTCTTTGGACATTAGAAAATGGATTACTTAGATGTAATGTAATTAAAAAAGAATTAGTTAAAGCATTAAATCAAGAAAGAGTTGATGGAGTTATTGGGACTTTATCATTTGATGGTACTTCAAGTCAATTACAATATTGGAATGATGAGTTTATGGGATATACATTAATGATACATGGAATGTTAGGTTAAACTATGGAGCATATAAATAATACAAGTTATTTAAAAATAAATGGATTTCCTTTTAATAGTGAATATGGATTATTAAAACCAATAAAAGTATATGAGTATGAAGAGTTTATGAAGTATGTTACTTTTTTAAAGAAAACAACTAAAAATGTAAAAATGTTGTTTTTAGGTGAAATGATGAAAGCTACTGATAATAAAGAGACTATAAAAGAATTTAGGGATTCATTGATTAATAATGAAATGGTTAAGTTTATACATCAAGACTTTTTTCAAACAAAAAGGTTTATAGAAAGTTTAATAAAATTAACTTTTGTAAATAATGAGGAATTAGATATTGATACAGTATTTATAAATATTACGAAATCAGATAAAGAATGGGATAAGTTTAGAAAATTTATTTTAGCATTTAATGGGATAGTTACTAAAGATGAAAGTGGTGATGCAGAAATACAGAGATTTAATAATTTATCTAATGCCATGAAAGAGGCAAAAGGTGACACTATTAATTTTGAAAGTACATACACTACTATTATGGCTTTTAGTGGCTATGATACAGATAAAATAAATAACCTTACTCTATATCAATTTAATACATTATTCCATAGAATAATGGCTTTTAAAAACTATGATACTTCTGTTTTATTTAAAACAGTAGATAGTAAAGGCAGTGTTAAAATTACTTCATGGGCTAGCCCTAAAGAAGATAAATTAAAAGATAATGAATTTGTTAAATTAACAAGTTTATCGGAGAAACAAGATATTTAAGAGAGGTGTAAAATATGAGTATAGCTTTAGATAATATTAAAGTACAAGACGTTGCAGAAGTATTAATAATTAATGATACAACAGGAGAAAAATTCTTTTATGGATGTACTGAGGGAACTGGTTTTTCTAAGAGTGCAGAAAGTGAAATGTTAACATGTGGTATAGGTAATGCTCAAAGAGCTAAATTATGGAAAGGTCAAAGTTTAAGTGTAACAGTTCAAACTTTGTTATTTAGTCCTAATTTAATAGCTATGCAAACAGATTCTTTGGGAAGTTTTATTAATGGAAGTAAAAACTTTTGGAAGAAAGAAATGGGTGTTGGAGTAAGTGGCACAGGAATAGAAGTAACTATTACAGGTACTCCTGTTGATGATGAGGTTACAGTAGTAGATTTAAATAATAAACAATATACTGCTACTTATTCAGCAGGCACTGTAACAATTACAGATGGTGTTGAAGGGGATACTTATATAATATTATACCAAGAGACAGAAGCTACTACTGATTACTTAGAATTTGATTCTACTAAGTTCCCATCTAATGTTCATTTACAAATGCATACAATCGCATATAATGTAGATGCAGATGTTCCTGTAGCAGATTTATATTGGGATTTCCCAGTTGCAAGTCCAGACGGAAATATTGATAGTGGATTAAATAAAGGGGAAAATACAGGTACTTCAGTTAAGTTTGATATAATGAAACCATTTGGTGTTGATACTTACGGAATATTTGCTGTTGTTCCTAAATAACGTAAGAAATTAATAATGAGTGGAGATTAATCTTCACTCATTTTTTATAGTAAATTATGCTATAAGTATACATACAAAGGAGAGATAAATATGGATAATATAAACAAAAATTTAGGGAATATAAATGACAATGATGTATTTAATGGTAAATTAGTTATTAAAGAGTATAACTTTTTTAACTTAGGGAATGTTAAAATACTTTACCCTAATCAAGAGGATATAGAATATTTATTAGGAGTAATGATTAAAAGTGCTACTGCAAATGATGAAGGCGAAATTAATATTAATATAGATATTTATGATATTGTTTATGAAATAATGCCTTTAGTTACAAATATTGACGTATCAGAAGTTACAAAAGAAAATATAGAACACTATATTAAAATAGCTCACCCAGAGTTTTTAGAGGTGGTAAATGATATATCTGTAATAATAAAATCTCTTAGTGATTTATTTGCAAAAGTAGTGTTAGATAAAACTCAAGAAAATAAAGCTAAAGAGTAGGTGATATAATGGCTTCATACAGAACTGTACAAAGTTTAGTTGAACATTTGATAAAGAGAGTTTATTATATAACTTTAGAAAGTATACAGCCACAATTATTAGAAATGTATAAAGCAAGTATTAGAGAAAATGTATATGCAGTACAGAGAAGTGGATTATATGAAAGAACAGGAACACTATTATCTTCATCAACAGCTAATATTAAAATTACAAATAATATGTTGACTATGGATATATTTAATGATGAGAATAAAATGATATGGACTTATCCTTCAGTTTCACCTAAATCACCTAGAGACAATAGAAGTAATATTGTTGGTTATGTTGAATATGGAAATAAGACAGGTTTATTTCATTATAATGCAACTAATTTCTTTAGTAAAGCGAAATTAGATATAGAGAGTAATATAGTAACTATGTTGAAAAATGCTTTAACTATTAATGGGTTAAGGACGGTGAGATAATGGCAGAAAAAAATCAATTTAATATTAAAATAGGGGTAGCAATAGACCAAGCTGAAGCATATGCAGAGGTTAAAAAAGCGATAGCCCTATTACAAGCACAAGTTAATAAAAAGAAAATTAAAGTATTTGATACTGCTGGAGCTAAATTATATAGAAAAGAATTGGCTAAAGTTAGTAAAGACTTAACAGCAATTAGAGGTAATTTAAAGAAAACAGGGACTCAGTCTAAAACAGCTTTTAAACAAGCCTCAGATGGAGCTAAAGATACTACTAAGCAGACTAAAAAACTTGGTGGAAGTTTAGTATCAGCTGTTGGTAAATTCGCCTTATGGTCTGGTATAGCGACTGTATTCTATGGTGCTATTAATGGTATGAAGAATTTAGTTAGCACTACTGTGCAATTAGAAACTGAAATGACTAATTTTAAAATAGTATCCAATGCTACTGAGGAAGAATTATCTCAAGTAGATATGACAGTTAATAATTTAGTATCAAGTCTTGGTGCTTTAAAAACAGAGGTAATGGGAGCAAGTACTGAATTTGCTAGAGCTGGGTATGATATGGCAGATTCAATGGCTATGGCTGAACAAGCTATTATTGGTGCAAGAGTAGGTTTTACAAGTTTAGATAATGTATCTACTGTAATGATTTCATCATTAAAAGCATTTAATTTAACAGCACAAGACAGTAAAGATGTAGTTAATGATTTATTTGTAACTTCTAAAGAGTCAGCTGTAACATTTGAGGGTTTAGGACAAGCAATTAGACGTTCTGGTAACTCATTAAAAACCGCTGGTGCAAGTTATCAACAATCATTAGCATTAATAGCTTCTGCGAATGAATCAATTCAAGACCCTGCTACTGTAGGTTCTGGATTAAAAACTATATCAGCAAGACTAAGAGGTATTGATAAAGATAGTAATTTACCTAAGTTAACTCAACAAATGAGAGAATTTGGTGTTGAGATTGAAAATGGTGCTGGTGGATTTAGAAATGTTTATGACATATTAGATGATTTACAAGAAGCATTTAGAAACTCAAATGATGAATTTGCTAAACAAGCAGTATTAGAAGAATTAGCTGGAAAAAGACGAGCTAATATATTAGCAGGTTTATTAAACAACTTTAGTGTAGCTCAAGATATATTAAAGAAAACTACTGATGATATTAATTCAGCCGAAGAAGCTCAAAATGAATTATTAGAAACTGGAGCTGGACAAGTTGAATTGATGAAAGGTAATTGGCAAGTATTTGCTCAAGCTGTTGTTAATTCAGATGGGATAAAAAATACATTAAGTTGGATTAATGATAAATTAAAAGATATTAATACTCAAATGACGAAAGAACAGCAAGTAGGTGATGTTAAAGATAAACTTGGTATTACAAAATGGGATTCTAAAGGAATAAAATGGGCATTTGACTATGTAAATTTTATAAATGGGAGCGAATTTAAAAAAGCTCAAGATAAATTAAATAAATTAATTTCAGATGGGACTAATTCAGAAAAACAAAAACAATTAGAAATCCTTGAAGAAGAAAAAAGAGCGTATGACAACAATATACGCAGATTAGAGCATATAAAAATTTTAAAAGAGAACATAAAAAAGAAAGACCACATTGATGTGTTAGCAATAAAGAAGGATAATATAAAAATAAACGCTTTGTCTAATGAAGCTCTCAATATACAAAAAGAAGTAGAAAAGTCTATGAATAAAATGAGCGAGCATGGCTATACTATTGGAACAATTGCTTCTGCTATAACTGATTTACAAGATGCTTTACAAGGTGTCGCAGATAAATCTAGTAATGTAGTTAGCCCAGAGTTAACAGCTTATGAACAACATATGGTTGATATGAAAAATACCTCATCAGATACTTTTCAAGCAATGGTTAGTGATTGGGAGTATTTAACTGATGAAATGAAAACTCAAATGAGAGCTCAATATTTATTTGAAATAGATACAATAAGCAAAAGAATTGAAGCTAATAAATTATTAATTACAACTTATGAGAGTATTAAAACTATTAGTGCTCAAACTATGGGTGGCTCTGTGGGTGGAGTGACAACAGCTTTAGAAAAAATGGGGGCTACTTCAACAGGGTCTTTAAAACTTAAAATAGACCAAAGTATAATTGAATTAAATAAACTTAAAGCAGAGTATGAGGGTTTAGATAGTTCAAGTTCAAGCTCTAGTAAATCTAGTTTTACAGCTGAGTCATTATTTGATAGAGAATTAAGAAATATTGAATATACTATTAGTAAACGTAAAGAGAATATAAATCAAATGACTGAAGAAAAAGCTAATGAAGAAATTAAAATATTAAAAGATAATTTAAATAAGAAAATTGATATTTTACAGAAAGAAGCTGACTTACAATTAGAAGTTGTCAATAATACTAAATTAGGCTCTGAGGCTAATGAATTAGCAAGTAAATCATATCAAAAATTATCTCTTGAAATTGGTAAAGCTCATTCAGAAATATATGGTTACAATGAAGAGATACAAGAGTCAATTGATAAAGCTAAAGAATTAGCTAATAAGGAAACACTTGAAGCTTTTGAAAAAGGTACAGATGATTATTTTGACAATCTTGAACAAAAGTATAAAGATGATTTAGATAAATTTGAAAAATCACAAGAAGCTAAAATTAAGATTTTAGATGACCAATTAAAAAAATTAAGACGTACTTATGAAACAAGTGAATTTGAAGAAAGAGAAGAAAGAATATTAAATAAAATAAATACTTTAGAGGCAGAAAAACAAAAGTTATCTTTAGATAATTCACTTTCTGCTAAACAAAGAAAATTTGAGATAGACGAGGAATTAGCTGAACAAAGAATTAATTTAGAAGATGAGAGAGAGCAACGTGAATTTGATTTAGCTGAGAATGCAATAGAAGATAAAAAAGATTTAATTAATGATGAGACAGATGCCAGAAAAGATGCTTATGATGAAGATATGAAAAATTTAAAAACTTATCGTGATGAAGTTGAAAATTTAATGGATGATTTTGTTATTAATTGGCAAAACTATGGTATTAATATGGCAGACGCATTTAAGAAGTCTGTGTTACCTGTTATAAATGAAATGAACAAAGCATTAGGTCAACCAACTGTTAGTGGCAGTGATATCCAAAATGGTGGCTCAGGCGGTTCTAGTAGTTCTAAGAAAGCTCCTAAAATTTCAAGTAAGGACACTGAAAAAATAGATAGATATAGTGATTGGTGGAAAAAAGCTGACGATAAACTTAAAGCTGGAACTTATACTAAAGAACAAGCTGATAGAGTTAAACAATATGCACATAATGAGGCTGAAAAAGTTAGAAAGAAATATGGATATTCTGGTGGAAGTAGTGGGGATAAATACATTCCTGTTATGCATAGTGGCGGTATTGTAGGTGGAAAAAGTTTTAATGGATTAGGTATAGATGATATTATGTCACAATTAGCAAGTAATGAAACTCCTGCTATTTTACAAAATGGAGAGGCTGTATTAACAGAAAGGCAACAGTCAGAAATTGCTAATAGTGGAGATAATATTGGTAATTTAATAAATATAGAAAACTTAAATGTTCAAGCTTCAAGTTCTTATGATGTAGAAAGAATAGGTGAAGATTTAGCTAAAGGCTCTCAGAGAGCAATGTCTAAACGAGGTAGACCAAACTTTAGACAAAGGTAGGTGGATAAATGGTAAATGACTATATATTAAAAATATTAAATTATGAGCATAAAACTTTAATCTATTTAAAAAGTGCTTATGAAATAAATGAAGATAGAATATTCGGAGATATGAACGAACTAAAATTTAAAGTTCCCTATTATCAATATAATGGTTATGGGGAGCTATTACTAAATAATTTAAATGAGCCTATACAAAATTATAGTTTACAATTTTTAAAAAATGAGAATTTAATTGATTTAAATAATACTATGTATGTTATTAAAAATATTACTGTAATTAGAGATAATAATAATACTAAATACTATAGTGTTGAATGTATTGAAAAAGCTATTGAATTATCTTATAAAGAAATTCCAATTTTAGATTTATCACCAAGTGTAGCTGACCCTACTAGAGTTGATGCAATAATTAATAATGTATTATCAGCTAAATTTGAAATTAGAAGTGATACAATACAATCATCAACAATAAATAGTATTACATTAGATACAGGTGCTAGTGCAGTAGATGATTATTATAATAACATGTATATAGCAATTATAGGTGGTACAGGACAAGGACAGACATTTAGAATATTAGATTATGTAGGAAGTACAAAAGTTGCTACAATACCTACTCAGAGTTCCATAACATTAGATTCTACTTCTATTTATAGAGTGCATACATCTACTTGGATATGCGGAGATGTAGATGAGATATTTTTAGAGAGTGGTGGAGTTGATATAAAAAGGTATTTTAAATTTGAGAATAATACAATATCTGAATGTTTATTTGATATAGCAGAAAGATTTAATGGGTATTTAACATTTAACAGTGTTTATGATGAGATATATAATGAATTTATTAATACAGTAGGTTTAGCTAAACCTAATTTATATGATAATAAAGAGATTAGATATAATAAAAATTTAAATAGTTCTAATAAGAATATTGACAGTGAAACACAAATTTATACTAGATTATTTCCTTATGGAGATGCAACATTAACAATAAATGCTATAGCAACTAAAACAAGAACTGATAGTGGTGTAACTTATAATACTCATACATTAGGACAATCATATATTGAAAATTTTCAATATTATTTATCATTAGGGTATGACATTGATTTTTGTAGAAAAACTTTTTTAAATGATAAAATTATAAATAATGATTTATATATAGATGAGGATGATTTATATAATTATGGGGAAGAGTTATTAGATATATTAAGTTTACCAAAAATAACTTATAGAATATCTTATGTAGACTTAAAGAAAGTTAAAGATATAGACTATGAAGATATTAATGAGGGAGATACAATAAGGGTTGTGGACGAGGAATTAGGTATTACTATTTATACTACTTTAATTAAGAAACCTATAAGATGGGATAGTATGCAATCTTCAACTATACAATTAGAAAATAGTTTTAATAATCTTGGTGATTATTTTAATATAGTTATTGATAAAATACAACAGTTATAGAGGAGGTGACGAATGGATTATTTTATTTATGATGGAGTAGATAGTAGAGATTTTGGTTTATATGTAATGAATGATAAAAATTTAAAATTAAATTTATCTCCTCCTAAAAGAAGTTATACTGAGACAGTAAACGGTATTGATGGTAAATTATTATTTGGGCAGGACTATGAAACTAGAAGCATACATTTAAAATGCTATTTAACAGACTCTAGCGAAACTAATTTAAGAACAATTATGTCATGGCTTGGGGGACTTAATGAAAGACAATTAATACTTAGCTATGAAGCATATAAAATTTATACAGGTACTTTTGAAAATCAAGTTGAATTGAACATATATAGTAATAAGGGATTATTTGAATTAGAATTTCAATTATACTCACCATTAGCTAAATCAAGATTCACTACATTGGAAACAGCAAATATAGTTTATGGTGGAGGATATTCTTATGGTGGTGGTTGGGTATATGGGTCAACAAGTGACGATTACACTTTTAACGATATTACTGTAAGTACAGATATAGAAATCTATCATGGGGGAAATGTTAATAAAGCTTTACCTATTATAACAGTAGAAGGTAGTGCTGACGATATTACTTTTAAACAATATACTGATAGTACTAAAACAGAAGTATATAAAGAGTTTTCGTATGGTAGTTTTAATGGAACTTTAGTCATTAATTCTGAAGTGTATAATACATTTTTAAATGGAACACTAGATAACTCAAGCTTTGAAGGAAGATACTTACAGTTATTTGGGAAAACAAATTGGGATGTTAAAGGTAGTGGAAATATAATAAGTGGTAGTGGTTTATATATTACCTTAGATGATAGAGCAAGTGATGTCGATGATTATTATAATAATGAAGTAGTATTTATAGGTTTAGGTGAACAAGAAATTATCAATAGAAAAATAATTGACTATGATGGAAATACTAAAACAGCGACATTAGAATATGCATTGAATTCAGATTTAACTATTAATTATAGATATTCAATATATTCAGTAGCAAGTGGGATAAATTATATAAATATAAATGGTACAAATTTAAATTTAACATCTGTTAAATTTGATTTTAATTATATTTATTTATAAAATGAAAGGAAGTGGTGTTTAATGGCTATAAGCGTGAAAGAAATAGGTAATGACCCTATTTATGGGAGAGAAATAATTTCGCCTCCATTGAATTATAATTTTGAATTAATTCAAAATTTAATTAATCAACATATATTAGATATTGCGAATAATACTGCACAAATTAGTACTAAAGCAAACGCCAATGATGTATACACAATTGGGGATATTGATAGTGGAGATGTGAATAATATAAGTAGTGTAACAGGAAGTAAAGTAACAACTGCGTTAGATACTTTAAAAAACTTAATTGACAATATTGTTGCTGGAGATAGTAATGCAAGTATTGGTATATATAAATTTAATGATATGATAAATACAAACAGTTATGTAAGTGAGTATGGAAGTTTAACTCTATTTGCAGGGTTAATAGCAACATTAAGTGTGGCTAATATTAATACAGGTAGTAGCACACTAGATATTACAGATGGTAGTGGTATTAAAAATATTAAAAAATATAAAAGCGATGGGACTAAAGAGTTATTAACAGGAGGAGAGATATATGGGACTATAATATTATATTATGATGGGGTAGACTGGATTAATTTATCTTATAATTATAAAGTAGGTAATTTAGCGAGTTTAAATACCACTGAAAAATCTAATATTGTAGGTGCTATTAACGAAATAGATGCAAATATGCTTGTAATATTAGAGAATACAGGTAGTATACCAACTACAGGTTGGGTTGCTAATACCGGAGATTACGCTTTGAAAAACGATATTACGATTAGTGGAATCTTAGCTACTGATTGGATTGATATAGTCATAGATAAAGATTCACATGATATTGCGGGAGATGCTGAAATATGTCCTACTGTAACAGAGGGAACTGATACAGTTACTATGTATTGTAACACAGCACCAACAGAAGCAATACCTTTTAAATGGAAGGTGGTGCGATAATGGGTAAAATAAACGTTGCAGGCGGTGGGGGTAATGTAGCTTGGCTTCAACAATACACTGGAGCTAATTCTGTATTAAAAAAAGACAAAGGTAAGGATGTTGGGGTAAAAACTGGTGAATATGTTTATAATGAGTTTTATGAGGTTGCAGTAGTACCTGTAGATGGAGATTTAAAAGTTAAGTCATTATTACACATGGATGGTACAGATGCTAGTACAACTTTCACAGATGAAACAGGTAGGATATGGACTGCCAATGGCAATGCTCAAATAGATATTTCTGAAAAGAAGTTTGGTACAGGTAGTGTTTTATTTGATGGTAGTAGTTGGATTAATACACCTATTTGTGATGATTTCAATCTTGGAGGTAGTGATTTTACAATTGACCTTTGGGTTAACCCATCTATTTTAGGTTCAATTGGCTTCATATATGGAACAAATGATACTGGCTCTAGTAATGGCTCTATCGGTATTGCCAAGTTAGCTGGAGATAACGTGTATGTAAGTATTTATAAAGATGGTGACTCAAGTATATCTGGGACTATAACAAGTAACGATGTACTAGAATTAAATATTTGGCATCATATAGCAATTACTTGTTTAAATAATTTAGTAACACTTTATATTAATGGTGTATCAAATGGAACTTATGATTTAGGAGCTAGTGTTTTACAAGATGCTTTGAACTTACCTACTATTGGCAGGAATGGTGCATATACGTCATCACCTTTCAAAGGGCATATTGATGAAGTTAGATTCTCAAAAGGAATAGTAAGATGGACTGAAAACTTCACACCACCTACGCAATCATATGATTTTGCTCTTAGCCAAATAATACCACCTACTACACAAGCAGAAACAATTGGTGCTGATGTATTACTATTACACATGGATGGTACAGATGCTAGTACAATATTTACAGATGAAAGCGGTAAGATATGGACTGCCAATGGCAATGCTCAAATAGATACAGCTGATAGTAAATTTGGTGGAGCTAGTGGAATATTCGATGGGAGTAGTTGGATTGATACACTAGATGATAAAGATTTTGATTTATCTGATAATGATTTCACTATTGACTTTTGGGCTAAAAGGATAGGTTTACCTAGTGGGGCTGAATATGTGGCGGGACAAGCGGATTCATCAGGTAATAATGCAAGTATACTTTTATATTTGTTATCTGATGGTACTCTAATAGCAAGAGCGTGGGATGAAAATAGTACATTAAAGCAGATACAGTCAACAACAGTCATAGCTGATGGAAGCTTTAAGCATATAGCACTTGTAAGAAAAAATGGAGAGTTAAAACTATATATTAATGGTACTGAAGAAGGAACTTCTCAAATATGTGCTACTTCATATTTTTCTAGTTTTAAATTTTCTATTGGGCGATATGGTGAAGTAGATGGTTCATGTTTTAATGGTTATATAGATGAGTTTAGGTTTATCAATGGTGAAGCTAAATGGACTACTAATTTCACACCACCTACTGCACCACATATATATAATGAAGGAACTTTAAATTTAATGTCAACTATTGATGGCACACTTGAAATGGCTAACCCAGAAATAGACCAAGTATATCAAGGATTTGTTAGTAAAGAAAATTTATGGGATGGTAATATGGAAGGGTATGGGTTTAGTAATATAAAAAGTATTCAAAATGGTGTCGCAGTTTTAAATAATGAAACGCTTGATATTGCTATATCAAAAATTGATTTAGAAAAAAGTATTATATTAATTAGTTTTAACGGGATAGAGTCTTATAATTTTAAAGCAAATAATATTTTAGTTGAAGCTTTTTTTACAAATGCAGAAACATTAACTTTACAAAGAAATACAAGTACTTATTCGGTAAAAGTTTCGTGGCAAGTTATTGAGTACGTTAATGTGAAATCATTACAAACTGGGTTATATATATTTGATGCGACAGATAATTTAATACAAAATATAGCAATTTCTGCTGTTGATATATCCAAAG
>Ga0256842_1000341_pt1 | contig 41312 bp, 45 predicted proteins | sample 4559240metaG_FD_185973 | JGI IMG/M metagenome (GOLD analysis project Ga0256842, IMG submission 185973) | Hydrothermal vent microbial communities from Guaymas Basin, Mexico - 4559-240 | ecosystem: Environmental > Aquatic > Marine > Hydrothermal vents | place: Mexico: Guaymas Basin | collected...
CTCCAATTGAATTAGATAGTGTAGATGATTTACTTGGTGAAATGGAAGAAGAAGAAATAGATGAAACTGTTCTTGAAAAAACAGAATCTCCAATTGAATTAGATAGTGTAGATGATTTACTTGGTGAGGAAGATTATGATAATCAAGTTCAAGTTGAAAAGCTAGATGATGCTTTGGAGTCTAAAAATAATAAAATCAATAAACTGCCAGATGAATTAGTAGATGAACCTATTGAAGTAGGAAATATTGAAGATTTATTAAATGATAGTTTAGAAACAGAAGAATTAAATAGTGATTTGGCATCTGTTGAATCTTTAATTAATGACAGTCAAAGAGCTGACGACTTAATTCTTGATAATATTGAAAATGATACTGAAATTGATACTGTAGAATCTTTAATGTCTAAAGATATAAAAGAAGAATTTACCGAAAAGGAAACTTTTATTGAAAATAAAATAAAAGTTGATGAATTTAAAGAAGAAACTATTACAAATGGTTATTCTCATGATAATTTTAAACTTGATTCTATAACAGATGTTCATTCTCTTGAGAATACCGAAAATAATATTCAGCCAGATGCTTTTATAGATGATGAACCTACAAGTGATTTTATAAAATATCAAAACTTAGAAAAAGAAAAAGAAATCGTAGAAGAAACTATAAAGGTTAAATTAGATAATACTCAAGTTCAAGCAGTAATAAAAGAAATAGTAAAAAGAATCTCAAAAGAGGTTATTGAAGAAATTGTTTGGCAAGTTGTACCTGACTTAGCTGAAACAATTATTAAAGAAGAGCTTGATAAAATATTAAATAATAAATTATAAGGAGTTATATTTATGGAAGGAAAAAAACTTAGTGATCCTAAGAAAATTTTTAGAATAGCTAAAGCAATGGCTTCAGATATACAAATGTATAATAAGGATAAAATAGAAAAAGCAATAAAAGAAGATAATTTTTGGGAATCTATTGAAAATGAGTATCAAGAATGTAAGGAATTATTAGAACAAAGAGTAGATCCTGAAATATTAGCAAAAGATAACTATTTGGATAGAGCCATTGTTGATATTATTCTAAAATATAGTAGTAATATTGAATCTAAAATTTGGTAGTGAAAAAAATAGAAATTAAATTTACTAGAGATAATTCAATAAGAATTGATAAGTTTTTATCAGAAGAGTTGCCTAATTTTACTCGTTCTGAAATTTCAAGAATAATAGATAATAAAAATTTGAAGGTAAATGGAAGTTTAGCTAAAAAATCGTTAAAATTAAATAAAAATGATTTTATTGAAATATTAATTCCCGAGCCTAGAACAAGTGAAATTATTCCACAAAAAATGGATCTTAGGATAGTATATGAAGATAATGATATTATTGTAATTGATAAAGAACAAGGAGTTGTTGTTCATCCTGGAGCAGGAAATTGGGATAATACTCTTGTAAATGGACTTCTTTATTACTGTAATGATTTAAAGGGAATTGGTGGAGTGTTAAGGCCTGGAGTAGTGCATAGAATAGATAAAGATACAACAGGTATAATTGTTTTTGCAAAAAATCAAAACTCTTTAAATAGTATTGCAGAACAATTTAAATTGCATACTAATAAAAGAAAATATTTAGCTCTTGTTAGAGGACGCTTTGAGCTTAATGAAGGAAGAATTGAAACTTATATTACTAGGGACCCAAATAATAGGCTTAAATTTACTTCTAAATTAAATAAAGGAAAGATTGCAATAACTAATTACAAGGTAATTGAAGTATTTAATCATTTTTCATTAATTGAAGCAGTTTTAGAAACAGGCAGAACTCATCAGATAAGAGTACATTTTTCAGATATGAATCATCCAATAATTGGAGACCCTTTGTATGGTTATGGTATAAAAAATTATAATTTTTTAGCTAAAGAAGTATACTCTAAAATGAAACAATTAAAAGGACAATTGCTACATGCAGAATATTTAGAAATTAAACACCCAAGTAAAAATAAAAATATTATTTTTAAAGCAGAATTACATAAAAATTTCATAGATTTTTTAAATATAATAAAAAAAAATGATTAAAACTTGTAATTTTGAGAGATTTTATCTATCATGCTTTTTGATATATGTATTTAAGGAGAATAAATGAAGGATTATGATGTTAATTTTAATAACAAGACGATTCTACTTGAAGGAGAATGGTTTAATGTTAAAGAGTTAGGTGAAAAGATTAAATATAATATTAACAAGGGAAATTATAAGATTAAGCATCTTTCTGTTGCTCTTGAAAATCTACAAGAAGTTTTAGAGTCCGCTCAAGAAATTAAAGTTTCTGTACTTGGAACAACTTATGAGAAAATAGAAAAGCTCTCTAAAAAGTATAATAAAAATATTGAGATTATTATTAGAGATGCCATTGATAGATATTTAGGGGCTAATGCTAATATCTCTGCTGAAAATAATTTAAATTCTAAGGCTCCAAAACCAGAATCTAAGAATGAAGCAAGTATTGAAATTGAAATTGAAACTCCAATAGAATCAAATAAAAAACCAGTAATTAAACCTAAACCTAAAGTTGTTAATAATATTGATAAATCTTCAAAAAATAAACCTGGAATAATCGAAAATAAAATAATAAAGTCAGATAAAGAAATAAAAAAGCAACCATCTATTATTGTTGAAAAGGATAATGATGATGATTGGTTTAAACAATAAATAGATAAAGCACTCACTGAGTGCTTTATCTATTAGTTAATCATATATGACTAACGAGGGGGTCTTTATATTACTTTTTAGTTTTAGTTGATTTTTTAGTAGTTTTCTTTTCTTCTTTTTTTGCATTAGTCTTTTTAGTTTCTTTTTTAGCTTTTTTAACTTCCTTTTCTAGCTTTTCTAATTTTTCAGTCAATTCTTTAATATCAAGAGTAGAAGCAATATTAAAAGCATTTAAAATTTGATCAATACTTACATTAAATTTATTTTCTAATTCAGATTTGATACCTGTTGCTAATTCTTTATAGTCATTGCTTTTTAATTTATCAAGTAAGTCTTTAAAAGGAACAAGTGTTAACACGGAGTCTACATATTTCTTACCCATTTCTTGAGTATTTTGGGATAAGCCCTTAATTTTATCAATATTTTCATTTACATTTTTTTGAATCATTTCTTTTAATTCATCAAATTTACCTACAACAGTAGTTACAGAAGTTTGGATATCTTCAAGAGTCTTTTCTAGAGTTTTGCTAATTGCATTTTTCTTTTTGTGAGTCATTTTTTCCTCCTAAGTAACATGACATTTTGAATATAACACCATGCGTCATAAATGTCAAGAAAAAAATGACACAATGCGTTATTTTTTTTCTGTTTCACGAAAAAAACACAAATAATCCTTTTAAAATAGATATTTATAACATGAAATTAATGACGCAGTAAATTATATATCTAACCATTTAATTTTTTTTTCATTTAAATTTATTAAAATTTTATCAATTTCTTTAAAAGAATTTTTATTATGAAATGATTCTAACATAGGATGACAATTACTAACAAAATGATAATTACTAAATTCTAAAGTTTGTATATACTTTTGGAGTTTTAAGGATTTACTACCCCAAAAAACAAAAATAATATTCTTACTATTTTCTAATAATGTATTTATTATTTCTTCAATTATTGGTTTCCAGAATTTTAGATGTGCATTCAAGTCTGTTTGTGATTTTGATTCAAAAGTTAAAGATGCATTTAACCAAACAACTCCATTTTCAATACTATTTTTAAAAAAATCATCTGGAGAAAATATCTTGTTATCTTTAAGTATTCTTCTTAAATCTTTTATTTTATTTTCTTTAGTTGCCAAGTTTTCATTAATTAATATTGATTTTATTATGTTTCTAAATGATGGAGATAATGGATTCTCCCAAGATTTAATTTTACCATCCCAAAAGGCATATCCCCTCGCACTTTCTTTTCTTGGATACGGATCTTGCCCAAAAACAACTATTTTTGTGTTATTATCGCTTGTATTGATATTATTTATTGCATTAAACCTATCTTCTAGATTTGGAAAAAACTTATTATTATCAAAAAAGAAATAATCTTTATTATTGTTTTCAATAATAACAGGATAAAGTTTTTTAAACCAAAAGGGTGTTAATATATTCTCTAATATCTTTTTAATATCTCTCATTTAAACTCCAAATAGTACTTTTTTTGTAATAAATTATCTAATTCTTTTAATTTTTTCTTAAAACTTTTATTTTCTTCTGCTGGAATATATTTAACTTTCATCTTGAATTTAAATTTTATTATATTTTTATCTATTTTAAAGCTTGATTTAAAAAAAGTATTTTCTATTATTTTATTTTCAAAAGAGTAAATATTCTTTAAATTATTAAATTTAAAGTTGTATTCATAATTTATATTTGTATTGAAGTAGAAACTGTTTACTCTATTAAAACTTGGAGTAAATTTGTTTTCAAATAAATCATTGTCTTGAAATAATTTTATTATTGTAACTTTATCCTTTATTTTATTTGTTATAGTATAAGTAAACTCAGCTTTTTGATATTTAGGCCTTTTTTTATTTTTAATAATATTTGAAATTAGTTTAACAATATCATTATAGTATTGGTTTATATATCTTTCATATATAAAATTATTTAATTCGTTAAAATCTATGCTCAAATTATAGTTTACAGAACTACCATAATAAGATTCAGTATGTTTAATTTCTAAATCATTATTTTTATTATTATATATAAAAATTTTTTTTATAAGATTATTTTCTTTAATTTTTAATGTTTTTATTTCCTTTTTAGAGTTTAAGATTAAAATTTTACTATTTATATCGGCTTTAGGTAAATAAGAATATGGAGTTGTTTTATTTGTTAAATCTAAAAACTTATTAAGTTTGGGAATATATACTATTGCATGATTAAAATAACTATAAGATGGGATATCAAAATTATATATTCCAAAATCATTTGTTGAAACAAGAACAAGTTTTACATCAATATTAAAGATTTTTAATATGTTTAAAAACAATAAAGCTCTATCTTTACAGTCTCCATATTTATTTTCAAAAACAGCATTGGGGCTATATGGTTTATAGGAATGTATTCCTAATTCTATTCCAACATAATGAATATTATCTAGTATGTAAGCATAGAAGAATTTTATAATCTCTTCTTTATCATTTAATTGTTTCTTTTTTACTAATTTTTTAAAATATTTAATGTTTTTTAGGCTTAATTTGTAGCTTTTATCAAAAATTATATTCTGAAACCATGATTTTACTTCATCCCAATTTGAAAAATTAGAAACTGAAATATAAGCCTCTTCTTTATATGAAAAATAGTAATATGGCTCATTGATAAACTGCTTTAAGTTTTCTCCCCAAAAAGTAATTATCTTATAATAGTTTTTTTTAGACTTAGTTACTGTTTTTTTTAGATAATTTTTATTAAAAGCTATGTTTAATTTTATGTTTTTAGGATATTTGATTGAATATTTATAGGAAACTATATCTGATTTAGGTTTTATATTTTCAAGAATAGAAATCTTATTTTTAAAGTAATTTCTTTTTTTAGTACTTTTAATTTTATAATGAATATAAAAAATATCCCCTTTTTGCAAATATTGCTTTAGGTTAAATTTAAGTATTTTCATATCTGAATAGAGGCCGTCATACTCATAAGGAATAACTAAGTCATAATCATTTATTTTAATTATTTCTCCATCATTTCTATAAATATAACTATCATTTATATCAAGGATTTCTTCATCTTCAATATAGAGTATTTCATAAAATAAGTTTTTTATATCTGTATTTGCAAAATATATAGCTTCTTTTTGTTCTATTGTATAGCCCATTTTTTTATTTAAAATTATATTTTTAGTTGTTTTTAATATTTTATTTTCGTTATTTAATTCTTTTTGAGATAAACTATTTAATTCTTTTTTAAAAAAGTTATCGCTATATGTTTTTTCTTTGTTAGATAATAACTTGTATAGATTTTGAGCTTCAGAGATTTTAATATTTAATAAAATTGCAGGATTTTTTAATAACTCTCCAATTGATAATTTAGTTATTTGATATAATAAATATGGATTCTTTTTAGTGAAAGGATATAATTTGATAATGTCAATAAATCCTTTTGTATTTCTAAAGAATTCATTCCATGTTATTATTTGAGAAAATATTCTTACTGATTTAGGATGTAAATTAACTAGTTTTAATATTTTTTTTATTGCTGTTTTATATTCTAGTTTTTTAAATTTTTCTATTAATCTATCAATATGAAATTTATTGTTTAAAAAATAGTTGTCAATTAAATCTGTATTTAAATTATTTTCTATAAAATCATCTTCATAATATAATAATACACCAAGATTATTTTTATTTTTATTATAAACTTCTTTAATTAATTTTTGATATTTTAAATAATCATTAGTTTTAAGTTCTTCTATCAAAAAAGGTAAAGTTAAAAAAATATCAAATTTATTTAATGATTTTAATTTTTTTTTAAATTCAATTTGATTATCAATTCTTTGGTAGTATTTTAGCTCAAAGTAATCTTTTATAATAGCTTGTTTTATATTCATAATAAAATTATATCTTTCTTTATTTCTTTTTATTTTATTATATTGATATAATAAATTTAATAAGGGGTAATTAAGAGCTTTTTGTAGTTTTATTTTTTTATTATTTTTAACTTTAATTTTAAGCTTATTAAATAATAAAAAATCTTTATTAAAATAATATAATTTATTAATCACATAAATATCTTCCTTAGAGTAATATTTTGCCGTTTTCACAGGATAAGACATCGCCGTTTTCACAGGATAAGGCATCGCCGTTTTCACAGGATAAGGCATCGCCTTATCCTTACGGCTATATGCCTTTATGAGGTAGTTTTGGTATATATTGGATGAATAATCATAATTTTTTCCAAAAATAATAATATTTTGGAGTAAAAATACAATAATAATAAATTTTCTAATCATTTTTTCCTAACTATGTGGGTGGAATTTATCATAATTCTCAAGCATATCCTGTACTGAAACATGAGTATATCTTTGAGTTGTGGAAAGCGAAGCATGACCTAATAATTCTTGAATATCTCTTAAATCTGCCCCATTATTTAACATATGAGTTGCAAAGCTATGCCTTAAAGCATGTGGCGAAATTTTTAATTTTAAATCTGATTCATCAATATATTTATCAACGACCCTTCTCACACTTCTAGCAGTTAATCTAGTTCCTCTAAAGTTTAAAAATAAAGCATTTTCTTCTTCATTTATGGCTAAAGAAGACCTCTCTTTTAGATATAGTTCTAAAGCATTGCTTGCATAAGAGCCAAATAAAACCATTCTTTCTTTTTTACCTTTTCCTTCAACAATAATTGCTCTATTATTTAAATCTATTTGTTCAATATTTAAAGATTCTAGTTCACTAACTCTTAAACCTGTTGCATATAGCAATTCTAAAATAGCTTTATCTCGTGCTCCTAAAACAGTTGATGTATCCGGTAACTCAAGAAACATTGCCATTTCCTCTTCTTTTAAGTACTTAGGAAGTTTGGTATCAAATTTGGGATTAGGAACTGAAGCTGCATAATTCTTTTGAATAACTTTTTCCATTAGTAAGTATTTAAAAAATGATTTTATTGCTGATAAATGCCTACTTACAGAAATATTATCTAGTTTTTTGTTAAATAGTTCATGCATAAAAGATCTGATATGCAAATCTGTAATATTGGCAATTGTTATTTTATTATATCCTTTTTTTAAAAAATTTATAAATTGTTCTAAATCTGTAGAGTAAGCTCGTAAAGTATGTTTACTAAATCTTCTTTGAGTTTTTAAATATTCCAAAAACTTATCTTGATGTTGCTCTATTATTAAAAAATTATTATTCATTGTAAACTCCTAATACTCCCTTTATATTTTAACATATTAAATTTTTAAATGCCATTTTAAAAGAAGCTTTTATTTTTATAGTGTTATGAAAGTTTTATTCGTTAATATTAAAATTTAAGCAAAAAAAAAGGACTTAGTAAAACTAAGTCCTTATGGCGGAGTAGACGGGGATCGAACCCGCGACCCTCGGCGTGACAGGCCGATACTCTAACCAAGCTGAGCTACTACTCCAAGTAGATGGTGGGCGCTATAGGGATCGAACCTATGACCGCCGGCTTGTAAGGCCGGAGCTCTCCCAGCTGAGCTAAACGCCCTCAGCTATGGATGGAATATATCATTAAAATTTTAATATGTCAACTATTTTTTTTAGTTTTTTTTAAATTATTTATAGCCCATTGATTTTACTTTATTTTAAGAAATAGATGAATTTATTTAAAAAAGATATAAAATTTTTGATTACTTGAAACTTTTGTAGTAAACTAACTAAGAATATGGTCTACAAAAGTTTAAAAACTCTAAGTTTCAAATAGTTCCATTTATTAAAAATTTAATAGTTTAAAAAATATATTGAATGATTTTTAAATTTAAACTATAATTATTTGAATATCTTAATTTAAGGTATATGGAAAAATAGGAGAAAAATGAAATTAAATGAAAAATATGAGTTGATAGAAAAAGTAAAGTCAAATAAAAAAAAATTATATAGAGCTAAAGACCTTTTTAATGATATTGAGATTTTTATAGAACCATATCAAGAAATAAGTGCCTCTGATTGGACTATGGGTGGGAAAATAAACGAAGAATTAAGAAAATTAAAGTTGTCAACTGCAATAGATGATTATTTCTATACAGATAATAAAGAAAAGAAAACAAAAATATTTTATAAAGTATATCTTGATAATCCGTTAACTATAAAGAAACAAGAAAAGGCGGTTATAACATCTCACACAAGAAAAAGAAGGAAAAAAACACTTACTAAAGATAACTTTGATGAAGAAAGTACTGCAATAAGTAATGATGTTAATACTGAAATCCCTAAGCCGGTAAACCCAAGTAAACTTGAAAGAATTATGGTTTGTGAAAACTGTAAAACAGAAATTAATTTAAGAAATTACAATAATTCAACAAATACTGTATATTGTGAAACTTGTCACAAAAAACATAAAGTCATTTTTCAAGAAATTGCTAATAAAAAAGAAAGAGCAAAACTGTCAAAATATGTAAAAATAAGTAAAGGTAAAAACAAGCTTTTAATAGAAATAAGTAAGGATAAAATAGAAACCATTTTTATATTTGCAGCTATTTTAATTTGGTCAATATTTAGATTAGCTGAAGTAGAATATATTTTTCAAACTTTAGAGATTTATTTGTATATAGGTTTTGCTCTTATATTATTTTTGATGGTTTTAGATAAAAATTATATTGAAGTAACAAAAGGAGTTTTAAAAATATATTCAAAGCCACTTTCTATATCTGCAGCTAAAAAGTTTAAAGCTAAAGATATTGAGCAATTATATGTGAAAAAAGGAATTACTGAGGGTGCTGGAGTTAAGTCTTTTGTTAGATTTGCAAATGGACGAAGGTATGAAAGTGAAGAGTATGTTGAGGCCGAACTAGATGTTTATAATCTAATAGTCATATTAAAAGATGGAAAGGGTGAATTTAGTATTTTAGAAACACACAATTCTGCAGATGCTCTTTATCTTGAAAAATTAATAGAAAAGTTTCTTAAAATAAAAGATGTTGGTGTTGCAAAAGAGATAGTATAAAGTTTGTTATTGAATTGTGGGTTTTATAGGGTTTGAATTCTTAAATTAGAAATTAAATCCAGCAGTAAATGAAACAATATTTACATGAGTATTATATGTACCTAGTAATTCTTCATTAGATGATTTTCTTTCAGTAAATACAACATAGCTGTATGCTAAGTCTAACTGTATCATATTCTTAATGTTATATCCTACTCCTAGGCCTACAATATGCCTGTCATTATCTGGAAGAGAAGGATCTAGTGTTTCATCAGGGACAGGGTTAAAATCATAAGTATAACCTGCTCTTAGTGATAATTCTGGCATGACTTTATATTCTAAACCAAATCGAAGAGCTAAAACATCCTTCCAGTCTTTTTTAATAATGGATTCTTTAGATGGAGCACCATTTTCATCGGTAAATTCTTCTTTAGTAAATTTAAATCTTAATTCATCATAAGAAGACCACATAGTATATTGAGCATCAAAAGATAATAGTAATTCAGGAAGAACTTTATAAGAAATACCCCAAATCAATTCCATTGGTAATGTTAAATTAACACTCATTTTTTGGTCTGATGGTTTAGAAGGGTTAAAAATAGGATTTGATACATCAAAATCTGCATTTCCTTCAAAATGATAAGATTTACCATATTTAAATACAAGACCTGTTCTTAGATCATTCCATTTATAAAATAAAGATGCCTTAAAACCATGTCCAAGAGTTTGGCCATCTGATCCCATCTGTACTAACATATAATCACTAGAGCTTAATTTAACTCTTTTTCTTAACTCAACGGCGGCAATACCTAAGTCGTAAGTTAAAGCAAAAGTTAATCCTTTTACTACTTCATAAGCAATAGTAGGAGAAATATCAACAGATTGAAAATTCATTATTTCAATAAGTTCAGAACCTGCCCAACCGTCGGCCCATTCAATTTTAGCAGCAAAAGGAGCTGAAACACCTAAACCAAATGCTAATTTGGGCATTACTTTATATACAAAGTTAAATTGAGGTGAAACAGGATAGCTATCTTTAGATTCAGCAGAATCAGAATTATGCTTCCAAGTACTTTTAGGCATTAATAAAGTTGCACCTAGATTAAAATTTATACCATCTAATTGAGTAATACCTGCGGGGTTATAAAATAATGCACTAGCATCATCAGCAACAGCAGTAAAAGCGTTACTCATAGAAATAGCTTTAGCTCCTTGTTCTGGAAGTGCGAAACCTGATGCATAAATTACAGAAGTAACTATAGTAAATAATAATATTAAAAATTTTCTCATTAGTTACCTCCTTGTGCAGGATTAAATACGCTAGAATAAAAACTTATAAAATCATTTTTGGCTTTTTTAGATTCTTCTTCATTGTAAGCTGTAAAAGCATGTTTTGAGCCATAGGTTCCTAATGGAGCATAAGTTTTAAAGCTATCTGTATTTGTTTCAGAAAAGATATTCATAGTTTTGGCTAAATGGTTTGTTGTATAGTTAGGAATAACTTCATCTCCTGTTGATTTTTGCATTAAAATAGTTTTAGTTGGATAAGTAAATGTGTCTGTTGCTAAAGGCTCTGTAATTGTATGATGAGCATAAGCAATAGGGTCACCTTGGTCTAAAATTAATTGACCTAAAAATAAAAATTGTGCAAATTCTGGTGTATTAGGTTCTATACCCATGTTGTGTAAAGCATTAATAATAGGCATTTTTATTGAATCTGATTGTGTCATCATTAAAATATCAATTAATCCTCCACCAGGGACATTTAACACTCCACTTGCTACATCAGGAGAAACAGTCATAAACATTGTTCCGAGTATTCCACCTAATGAAATACCAAAATATGACACTTTTGAATTATCTAATCTTACACCACTTGGTAAATCTGTAAATTGGGAAAAATCAGCCATAGTTTTAACCGCTTGTCTTAATTGAACTAAATCTAATACAGATTGTCTTAAATGGTCTCTTGAAGCAAATAAATTTGCAGAAAAGAAATTTTCTCCACTTTGAGCTCCCCCTGTTACTCTATCTCCATGTTCAACAGCATCAATACCAATTGCAACATAACAATTTTCTGCAAGTTTATTTGCAAAACCAAAAATTTGTTCTTTACTACCACCTAAACCATGTTGAACAATAATAACAGGAAAGCCATCTGTTGGCATTTCACAAAAAGTGGGGTTTTCATCTGATTTTACCATAGGTATAGTCATGAAGAATTTCACTTCTTCTTTTGTAGGAGTTGTGGGGATTTTTGTAGGGTCCCATGCTCCAGTTGTATCACTTAGGTAATTTGCTAAATCAATGTTTCCAATAAAAATAAAAGCAATATTTCTGTATAAATCAATTGCGCTTGAATAACCTAAACCTTGAGCATACGCGTCGGGGTCGGTAATTCCTGCTTGTTGTAAAGCCATAGGAACACCAGCATGTGGAACTTCAGCAAGTTTTACAGGGTTTACATTCATAGGAGTAGCATCTGAGCTTAATAGTAAAGATAGATTCATTAGGCCATCAGTAACAGTTTGGGTTGTTACAGTATAAGCCATAGAAACATTCTTTCTGTCTATTCCACTTGCTTCTAAACCTTGAAATAATGGAGCCATAGATTTTCTTAAATCTTCTAGTTGATTTGCTTTTGCATCATCTAGGCCTTCATATAATGATTTGCCATTTTCATCTATTAAAGCATCTTTTGATGCCGCAATGGATAATACTTGGGGTTTAATTAAAGAATGACCTTCTGTATTTTTTAATTTATCTGTTAAAACTACTACATAGGTTGATTTTTGTCTCCATATATCACCATTAGCAGGAGAAAGAGATAATGTTCTTGTCATAGTATCCCACTTAGCTTCAGTAGGAACAGGAACACCTCCTTGTGCTGTTAGCTTTAAAACCATTACAGATACTGTTGCCATATCAGTTAAATCTGTTTTAAGTGTTGATTCATCAATGTTTTGGCTTAAATTAACCATAAATGGGCTTGTAACTCCCCAGCCATCAAGTTTATTTATTTCTGTAAGCATAGCCTTAGTTGAATCATCTGCATCATCTGCAATAGGTAAATTTAAATGATTATCTAGCATTACGAAATCAGAAGGAACTGGAGCATCGTTAAATTGTTCACAACCTTCAATTTCTTTTGATAAAAAACAAGCTAAAAAATTATCTTTTATTGTTACATTCCATAACATTAAAAAATTACTTCTATTTAATCCACTAGCTTCTAAGCCTTCTAAGCCTGGCTTATATGATAATCTCGCTGCTTCTAATTGAGTGGCTGTTGTATCATCAATAACAGAGAGAGTTGAATGACCTTCATTATCAACTAAAGGTTCTGTATTTTTAGAATAATAAAAAGCTTGTGATTCTACAAATTCTTTACCATCTGTTGTTTTTATTCCTTTTAATAATAGTACTGAATAAGTTCCTGCTGGCCATGCAGTTTTAGGAGATATCAGTAAAACATTTGCAGAAGCTGGATGAAGAGCAACTGTAATATCTGCGTATGGAGTTCCATCTTTAAAAACCATAATACGGTTTTCCAGAGTTGTCGCATCTATATCATTGGTAAAACTCATTGTAAAAGGTATTTTATTTGATAAATTTAACTCTGTTCCTGCAGGAACAGCCTGATACATAAAGTCGGATGGCATTGGTATTACTGTTGTACCACATGTTTCATTTTTAACTTGAAAACAAGGGCTAGGTGAAGCCTCCTTTGTTTCATTTTCATCTAATTTAACTTCCTCTACACAACTCCAAAACATTAAAGTCATTAAGAGAAAAACTAAGTACTTTTTCATTTTTCCTCCTCGTTATTAAATAAAACTAATACTTAGTAAAGTTTTTATCATAAAAATGACATTTTTTCAAAGTTTTTATTGAAATCAAGGTGTTTTAATTAGATTAATTTATAATTAGTATAAAATTGTTAGGCAAGTTCTGTTATTTACTGATTTCAAGAATTCTATAATTGCCGGATAAGTCTTTATGAAAGTTGAAGTTATTTATTTTATTCTGTTTACATATTTTTATTAAATCTTCTTTTTGGTTATATCCTATTTCAAAGAAAGATTTTTTTATATCTCTCTCCATTATTGAGTTTATTAATTTATTATAAAAATATAAACCATCTTTATTATCAGTAATTGCATTTTGTGGTTCAAAAAAGAGTTCTTTTTTTAAGTTATTATATTCTGACAACGATACATAAGGAGGGTTTGATATCAATATATCTATATTATTTTCCAATTCACATAATAAATCTGACTTAATAAAATTAATATCATCAATATTATTTAACTTTGCATTTTCTATAGCTACATTTAAAGCTTTTTCTGATATATCAACAGCTGTAAAATTAAGCTTTTTAAAATCATCATTATTCAATTTCTTTTTTAGCTCTAAGTACAATGAAATAATTATGGCTCCACTTCCTGTACCCACATCTAAAATATTTAGTTTTTTATTATCTAAAGAGATTAAATACTCTATAACTTTTTCAACTAATTCTTCTGTTTCTCTTCTAGGGATTAGAACATTTTTATTGACAATAAAATCATAACCATAAAACTCCCATTTCCCTAAAATGTACTGTATAGGTTCATTTTTGATTAGCCTATTTAGTAACTCTTTAAAACTATCTCTTTCTTGTTTAAATAGTGGCCTATCAAAATTTAAATATAAATCAAACCTTTTTAGCTTTAAAACATGAGATAATAATAATTCTGTTTTATATTTTGATTCTTCTATATTTTTTTTGTCTAAATAGTTGATAGTCCAATTTAGTATATCTAATACAGTCCAAGTTTTTTCCATTTTACCTTTTTATTAAGACTTTATTCTTCTGTATTACTCATTGCAAGAGTTTCATAGTGAGTTCTTAGTGCAACAACAATATCCTCTAAATCACCAGCCATAATATAGTCTAGTTTATAGAGAGTTAGACCTATTCGGTGGTCTGTGAATCTACCTTGAGGATAGTTATAAGTTCTAATTCTTTCAGATCTATCACCTGTTCCTACTTGCGATTTTCTTGCTGCTGCAATTTTAGCATTTTGTTCATCAAGCTTTTTTTGATACAGTCTCGTTTTTAAAACTCTTAATGCCTTTTGCTTATTTTTTAATTGAGATTTTTCATCTTGGCATATTACTACAGTATTAGTAGGTAAGTGAGTAACTCTGATTGCTGAATCTGTTGTATTAACTGATTGCCCACCAGGCCCTGAAGAACGATAAACATCAATTTTTAGTTCTTTATCTTCAAGAACGATGTCTACATCTTCTGCTTCAGGCATAATTGCTACAGTACAAGCAGAAGTATGAACTCTACCTTGTGATTCTGTTTCTGGAACTCTTTGAACTCTATGAACTCCAGCTTCATATTTTAAGTAACTATAAACTTTATCACCTTTTATGTTAGCAATAATCTCTTTATATCCACCCATATCTGAAGAGGAAGAAGATACTATATCTATTTTCCAGTTATGCTTTTCTGCAAAATAACTGTACATTTTAAATAAATCACCAGCAAAAATAGCTGATTCATCACCACCTGTACCTGCTCTAATTTCAAGAAGAACATTTTTCTCGTCATTAGGATCTTTAGGAATTAAAAGGATTTTTAATCGTTCTTCTAATTTAAACTTTTCCTTTTCGAGGTCTTTAACTTCTTCTTTAGCCATTTCTCTGATTTCTTCATCTTCATCTTCAATAAGAATTTTATTTTCTTCCAGTTCTTCATTTACCTTTTTATATTTAATGTAGGTTTCAGAAATATCTTTTATTGAAGAAAATTCTTTTGTTATTTCAGTATATAATGACTTATTACTGTAAATAGCATTATCACTCAAAATTTCATTGATTTCATGATATCTTTTAAGGACTTTATTTAATTTATTAAACATATCGTTTATTATTTCTTTTTATTATAGCCACTATTTGCATAACGACGCTTAAATTTCTCAACTCTACCAGCTGTATCAACAATTTTTTGTTTTCCAGTAAAGAATGGATGACATTTTGCACAGATATCTAAACGAAGACTCTCTTTTGAAGTTTCTATTTCATATTCTGCACCACAAGCGCATTTAGCTATAACTTTAAATGTTTTAGGATGAATACCTTTTCTCATTATTTCCTCCGATTACCAACACAAACATTGAACATAGATTAATACAATAATTTAAGAGGATTGTCAAGATTAATAATTTAATATTTTTTAAATTATTGTTGCCTATTTAATATATATGGATTCCTTTGAACTGTTGGCATGATAAGTGCATGTTGTATTGAAACATGGGCTGGAGCCTTTAAAACATAAATTATTAAATCTGCAATATCTTCTGCTGAAAGAGGAGTGTAGCCTTCATATACCTTTTTAGCTTTTTCTGTATCTCCATGATATCTAACAATAGAAAATTCCGTTTCTATTGCTCCTGGAGCGATATTACTTACTCTTACCATTGTTCCCTGTAAATCAATATTCATGCCTTCTGAAATACTATGAACTGCTGATTTTGTAGCACAGTAAACATTGCCATTTGGGTAAGTCATTATTCCTGCAATACTTCCAAGGTTTATAATATCTCCAGTATTTCTTTTTTTCATTTGTTCAATAATAGGCTTACTTATATATAAAAGTCCCTTAATATTCGTGTCTATCATTTTATCCCAATCATCATAGCTTCCTGCATAAATTGGGTCAACTCCTGATGCTAAACCTGCACTGTTTATAAGTATATCAACATCTTTATTTTTCAAGTATTCACTTATTGTAGAAAATGTTTTATCTCTATTTCTGATATCAAGTAAAATAATATCAATTTTTACATTAAATTTTTCAAGCTCTTTTTTTAGTTCATTTAATTTATTTTCTCTTCTTGCAACTAAAGTAAGATTTACCCCTTCTTGAGCTAGTTGCAAAGCTGTTGCCCTACCTATTCCTGCACTCGCACCTGTCACAAGAGCTTGTTTTCCTTTTAATGATTGCATAAAAGTTCCTCCTAAAGTTTAAAATATAATAGATATTTCTTTACTTTAAGTCAAATTAGATGTAGATTTATGCTATATATAGATTTTCAGAGGCTTTATCATGAAGGAAAATAAAGAAGGAGTAGGAGATGTGTCAGGTTTTAAACTTTTCCTATAGACAAAGCAAAAAACTTATGTATAATAAAATATTTTTAGGAATTAATATATTGAAAAAGATATTATTATGTTTATTTGTTTTTCTATTTTTATTAGTTTTTTCTTCAAATTTATTGTTTGCTTCTCAAGATGCTAATCTTCAAAAACGAAGAGATTCTTTAACGAAATATATTTTAAAAAACAAATGTGCTAGAGTTTACAAGTTTACAAGTTTACAAGTTTACAAGTTGCATACTTAGATTTATTTTTCGTAAAAAAAGATCTCCAGATTATTAAAAAATTATAAAACTTTGTTGTTTATTTTTGTGTTTTGATATTTAAAATCAGAACATATTTTTTATAAGATAAGTCTTTGAAAGGCTTTTAATGGAGAAAAATATATGAAAAATTTTTTTATTTATTTCCTATTAATGTTTCAAGTAAATATATTTTCAGATGAAACATTGGTATTTGATTATGATTCAGATAGAGATATTGTTTTAAATGCATCTGAAACATCTGAATTAATTATTGAAGGAGTTATTACAAATATTAAAACTTATACTTACTATAAAAAGAGGAGAGACTTAATTAACTTATCTGATATAATAGTTGACAATTTAGCTGATGTGAGGGTTATTACTGAATTAATGGTGAAAGTTTTAGATGTTTTTAAAGGAGAACCTAAAGGTGAAAATATAAAAATTTACGTAATTGGAGGATGTATACTTTTAAATGGTGAAAAGTTATGTCAAGAGGTGACTCATACTGCCTATCCATTTTTGGATATTGGGGACCAAATGATTATGGGATTAAAACATACAGAAGATGGACATATTCTTAGCAAACTGATAGATGAATATTCTATGTGGTATAATTTTTTCCATGCTGCAATATTGCAAATACCTTCATCAAAAGATATGATTTATACAGTAGAGGAAGCAAGGCTAAATAGAGTATTTTTGCATTTAACAAGAGAAGCCTTAAGAATACTTGAGGAAGAATTAGAATATAGTGAACCTCCAAATAACAATAATCCTGAAGATAAAATAGATGCCGTAGATTTAGTTGATGAAGAATATGATTTACATGAAGAAGTAAGTATTGCAGATTTAATTGAAAATTATGAAACAGCATTGTTAGAGGTAGAAAGAGTTGTGGGGGAAAGAATTGACTTCGTTAATTATTTAAAAGCTAAGCTAAGGAGTATGTATGAATAAAGTAATTATATTTTTAATATTTTTAATGTTTTCCTCAACTATTTATTCCTATCAAACTTTTTGGACAAATGGTATGTGTGGCGGATATGCTGATTTTCAGATTTCTGATGAAGATGATGAACCATGGGGAGATTATTGGGAAGCAATAATTGTTGAAGCTTCAAAAAATGCTGCAAATTATTGGAATGAAGCAGGGAGTGAACATAGTTTATATTATGATGGAAGAGGGTGTGATAATCCAGAAATTGAGTACGATGATTTTTGGGTTTTAACAAGTGATATGGCATACACATATAATTGGTTTTGGGTTTTATCTAATTGTGCACCAACAAGTTTTGCTACAATTGAAGTAAATAGAAAGGCTTTCAGTAAAGATAAAAATCAAAGATCAAGACAAATGCAGGATACTATAACTCATGAATTTGGTCATTTATTGGGTATTGCACATTCAAATGGGAGCAATTTATTTGTAGATCATACCCTTGAAGATCGATATAAATCTATTTTAATGAGAAATGATGGTTATAAAACGCATAGGCATCTAACAGAGGATGATAAATTTGCGGCAAGAGATTTATATGGTAGGGATGATCAAGTCTTAAAAACTAATTTATCTATGTACAAGAAAACTATTGTTGATGTTAAGGGTCAAACATATTGGAATAGTAAAAATTATAAATCTTATTCAAAGCCTCAAATTGCTTATCAACCAAACAGTAAGAAAAGGTATACTTATATCATGACTTGGGTAAAATCATCAACACATCAAATTAATTATAAATTTATGGATGATTATTCTAAAGATATGTATGATTTAGGAAAAGCAAAGGATGGAACTGATGAAAATAATTTAGGAGTTAGACATTGGATTAATGATAGTTACACATTGTCAACTCCATCTATTGCAGTTAGTGATGATGGAGAGAATGCTGTAATCGCATGGAAGCAAGAAAGAGCAAATAAAGAACCATATTTAGCTGATGATATATATTATGCAATAATACCAACATCTTCACATCCTAGTAGTGATAGAGATAATCCAACTGGCAGTATAATATTTGATAATAGCGGTTTGTCTTTAGGTAGTTTTATGGCTAAAACAATGACTCCTCCTAAGGTTGTATGGATAGAAAAATGGAAGAGGTTTGTCATATTTTATACGGAATTAAATGATAGTGCTCTCTGGGATTGGAGAATAAGATATATCGTTTCTGATGATGAAAAAGGTAGTTTTTCAGCTTCTTCAAATGATAGGGTCCTGGGTAAAACAAGTTTATTTTCTAATTGGAATCCTCTTGATGTAAATTGTCATCAAAAAAAATGGGATGGCAAAATTTTGGAAGATGCATGCTTATTGGTCTTTAATCCTATAAAGCATAGTAAAAATCTTGTTGCACCTGATTCTTTAGCAAAAATGTCTTTTAAAGTTCTTGAAATTGAAAATTTAGCTTCTACTAATTATATTGATGAAAGTCTTTATGTTATAGATCCTGTTTTGGATCCAAACCTGATCCTTTGTTAAAGATTATTAATGATGGTGCAGGAAATAAAATTCCAGCAAATATTAATACTTTGAATAGAATAAAGAAGGCTGCTAAACAAAGTGTTCAAAATTTGAAATTTTTTCTATACTATGATATATATAATAATGAATGGAAATTATCAAACCTAGAAGAGGAAAACTTTGATTATAATGGGTTCAATATGAAGTCAAGAACTGGTTTTTCAATGACCTTAAATAAAGATAAGAACAGATACAGATATCTTTGGATTGAGGAATAATGGAGTATTTATGAATAATTATAAAATTCTTATTGTTTTTATATTTTTAGGATTATTTTTATTTAATTCTTGCAAGCCTGAACTGCCTCCTAGTCAGTGGGCATGCGAGTCTCTGAATAGAGGGCTCAGAGATGCTTTAAAGGGTAGTGGTCATCCTGTTTGCAGTGAAACAAATTTATGTGAATGGGATAGTAAAAATAATTACTGTCAGGTTAGATATCCAGAAGCTTATATTGGACTAGTAGATAGTGGCTATTGTGAAGATGAAATTTTTGGATATTTAGATATTATTACCCCTAAAAATATATCATATTGTTCTGCGAAAGAGAGATTTGAATCTAAAGATGACTGCCCTCCTTTAAAAGATAGGGATTATAAAACAATACTTGAAACAAATACACTAGAACTTGTAACTCCTGTTTGTGCTTCTTCTTTTGCAAAAAATAAAAGGGATGCCTGCATTTACATAAATGAATTTTTTATTGAAGAATTGACTAGAAAAGATCCTGTTAATGCACCTGCTGCAATAGAAAAGCACAAGGCTGTTTATACTGATAAAGAAAATAATTATTGCATAAATAAATATTCAAAAACTAATAATATTTATATTCAACCATCTAATGCTTATAACTGTGTATTTAAGTATTCAAAGATTGATTTTGAAACGTTGAGCAGTCTTGCTGGTAAAGAATTAAGCTATAGCTATTGTGATTAGGAAAAGGAGGAAAATGAAAAAGTTTATTTTATTACTGATTTTATCTTTTTCGATTATGCTTTCATGTGGAGGCGAAAACGACAAGAATACTTGCAAAGATAGTTCAGAATGTGAAGAGAATTACTATTGTAATGAAAATCAAGTGTGCAGTAACACTTGTGAAAATAATGAAGATTGTCTATCAAATTATTGTAATTTAGATGGAGTTTGTGCAGAGAATCCTTGTGATAGTATTACTTGTAGTATTCATTTAAAAAAAGAATGTGTTATTGATACAGACGGAGAGGCTGAATGTAATTGCATCTCTGGTTATCATATGGAAAATAACTCATGTGTTGATACTGATGAATGCATGGTGATGAGTAGAGCATGCCCTGAAAATACTGAATATTCTCTTTGTATTAATTATGAAGGTACACATGAATGTGTTGATAAAGATGAGTGTGAATATAATAATGGAAATTGTGGAGATTTAAATTTATATGAGTGTATAAATAATGAATTTGCACCTGTAACATGTATTGAAAAGCAATAATCTTTTAAAACTTAATAAAAACAGAAGATAATAAAAAATAATATAGAGCTAAACTACAACTTACAACTTATTTAACGTATTGGTCTTGCTTATGATTTTGAATCTTTTAATTTACGAGTGGACTCCTCTAATATATATGTATTTCTCTGAACTGTAGGCGTTACAAGAGCTCGTTTTCCTTTTAGTGATTGCATGAAAGTACCTCCTAAAGTTTAAAATATAATAAATATTTCTTTACTTTAAGTCAAATTAGATGTAGATTTACGCTATATATAGATTTTCAGAGGCTTTATCATGAAGGAAAATAAAGAATTTTCAGAAAAATTGTACAAACAGCAAATCATTCCTATTATTAAAGAAAATAATGGTTTAGTTACTCCTGCTGATATTGCTTTAAAGTTAGGTTATCCTATTATACATATTAAATATGTTTTAAATAAGCTTGCTACTCAATATCTTGCTGATATTCAACCTACTGAAAACGGAGGGTTATTATATAGATTTAATCCTACTTTAAAAGAAATAGGTAAATATAAAAAAATTATTAAAAAAATATTATCTTTAGTCTTAGCTTTTTTTACTTTTCTTTTTAAATTTTTAATTATGATAACTTTAATTGGTTATATGATTTTTTATATTTTAGTTATTGTAGGGGTAATGGTAGCTATCACTGCAAAGGGAGATAGTGATAATAATAGTGATTTTGGTGGAGATTTTGTACTAGGGTTATTGAGAGTGATGTTTGAATTAATAGTTAATTCATTTTTCTTTTTTGGTTCAGACCCTTATGAAAAATACATGTATGCTAAAAAGAGGCCATTTTATATAAGAGTATTTTCATTTGTTTTTGGAGATGATAAAAGAGAAAGGCCATTTAATCATGATAATAATATTTTTAAGTTTTTAAAAAAATCAAAACAAATAACATTAGCACAAGCAGTTAATTTAACAGGCTTATCTGAAGAAGAAACTAGGAAGCTATTAGTTAATATGGTTGTTAAGTATAATGGAGATATAGAGGTAAATGATAATGCTGTAATTGTTTATAAGTTTGACAGTTTAGAATTTGCAAGTGATGATAATGATAAGTTTTCTTATTCTTGGAATAGGTTAAAAAATATACCTAAACTAAACTATAACTCAAAAAAGGAAAATGTATGGATAATTGCATTTAATATTTTTAACTTAGTAATGAGTTCTACATTTATGTATCTTTATATAAATAATGGTGGAAATTTTAATTTTAATAATATATTTGATAGTGAAATTTTCTTTTTATATTTATATCCATTTGTGTTTTCGGGATTATTTTTTATGATTCCAATTATTAGGTTTGTAAGACTAAAATATGTGATACCTCAAGTTGAACGATATAACAATACTTTAAAAGCCTTAAAACTAATATTTTTATCAAAACACAATAATAGTTATGTTGAAACGAAGTTAATAAAATCTGGTATTGAAGAAGATTTATTTGTAAATTATCCTTCTTTATTTGTTCATGATTTTATTGATGATAAAGATGTTATAAATACAAGTAATTATGTTAATGAATTAATATCTTCTAAAGCTAAAGCTATTGATGCTTAACTCTACTCAGATTTAATAAAACTACCATATCCGTAATTTGTTTTTATTTTATTTTTAGCATCAAAAATTATTTCTCCTCTTAAAATTGTTTTATTTACTTGATATGAAAATTTTTTTCCATTAAAAGGGGAGTATTTTCCTTTTGATTTTAGATTTTGTTCATTTACAACAAATCCTTTTTTATCCATAATTGTAAAGTCGGCATCTTTACCTATTTCAAGAGAGCCTTTTTGCGAGAATAGTCCATAAAGTTTTGCGGGATTTTGAGATGTAATTTCAATAATTCTTTTTAAAGTGATAAGTTTTTTATCATAAAAAGAAGTAAATAGGTAAGGTAACATAAACTGAGTTCCTGGGATACCGTTGTATACTTTTGAAAAATCTTCATAAAGTTTATTTTTTTCAAAATCAGTTCCTGCATGGTCTGTTGTTATAAAGTTTATTTTTCCATTCATTACAGATTCTCTTAAGTATTCTTTATCATCTAGTTTTTTTACCACTGGTGCTGTTTTTAATCTGCCTTTTAAAGTATAAAGGTCATCTTCTGTAAATTCTAAATAGTGAGGGCAAGTTTCTGCCGTAGAATTTTTATAACTCTCAACTAATTTTAATCCTTCTTTTGTGCTAATGTGAACAATATGGATTTTAGTATTATATTTTTTAGCAATTTTTATTATATTTTTTATTGCAATTACTTCGGCCTCTATTGGTCTAGACAGTAAATATCCTTTTATTGTTTTTTTCTCTCCGTTTGAAAGTTTATTTATTGAACTTTCTATAATATTTAAGTCTTCGGCATGAAAGGCAAATATAAAATTTTCATTTTGTGCTAATTCAAAAAGTTTGTCTATTTGTTCATAGGTCAATGATTTATATGTTGGCATACCTGATATTGTATATATTTTAAATGCGGTTACCCCTTTTTTCTTTAATTTTTTTAATTTTTCTACTATTTTACTGTTAATTTGCTCCGCTCCATTTATTCCTCCCCAAAAGGCAAAATCAACAACAGATTTTTCTTTTACTATGTTAAGTTTGTTTTCAAGGTTTTTAACAGATGTAACTGGCGGTAAAGATGTACAAGGCATATCTATAATTGTTGTAATTCCTCCATAAGCTGCTGATAAAGTTCCTGTTTTAAAGTCTTCTTGAGCTGTGAAACCGGGGTCATTGAAATGAACATGTGAGTCTATTCCCCCCGGTATAAGTATTTTACCTTTTATATCTATTATGTTTTCAGCTGATTTATCATTATCTTTATGTGCAGGAATAATTTTTTCTATCCTATCAGTATAATATATGTTAAATAGAATATCACTATCATCTGTTTTTGCATTTAATATTAAATTCATAAATTAACCTCGCAATATTGTTAGTTTTTTTATAATTCGTGAGCCATAACCTCCATAGGAGACCTGAAATATTGCTTTGGAGAGTAAAATAAAAAATTAGTAACTCTACTTGTATAAAGACATGCAAAACTTTCTAATTGATCGGAAAATTTTGTTTTTTCTCTATCTTCTTTGAATGTCATTCCCCAATATTTATTATATCTTTTATTGAGAGTATTATTTAGAATATGATATTCTCTAGTGTTTTCAATAAGAAGTCTTTTTATATTTGCAATATTATTTTCAGATTTTTCTATTAATTCAGTTAAAACCTTTTTTTCAAGTGAAGAACGGGTAATATTTTCCATAGATAGGCTTTTTTGTAGGGATTTTGCCATCATTTTTTGGTAATTAAGTGCTGAATCAAGAATGTTTATTTTTTGGTCATAACGCATCAACGATTTAAACATATCTTTGTTTTCTTCATTTATTTCAATTTCCTCTTCTAAATCTTCAACAATAAGGCATGTTCTCCAAAGAGATGTTTTTTTAACTTTTAAAATATCTCCATAAATATGGTCGCCCACATATAATATGTTTTCTCCCTTTAGCTGAGTAAAACTCTCTAGATGCTCTAAGTTTCCGCCTTGAAAAATTTTGGTTTCAAACTCTTCATCTTTTATTTTATTTCCTTTAGTATCTAGTTTAAATAATTCAGCTCCTTTACTGAAAAATAATGGTTTTTTTGAGCCTACAATAATTAAATCAAAATAATCTCTCCACGAGTCATATTCATTTAATGCACCATCTAGTAAGTAACTCATTACTTTATCTGTATATTCAAAATATGAATTTGTTAATATAAACAGCTTTTTCCCAGCACTTTTAAAATTATGTAAAGTTAAGGGAAGGTCTATTGATTTTTTTATATATCTAGGGATATTTGATATTATTTCTTTTTTTAAAGAGCCATCTCTATGGATTTTATCAGTCATCTTTCTTATATTTTCATATAAACCTTTAAAATCTTCATAAAAAGTTCCTGGAACAAAGTCGTTTACTATTTGAGAAAATAAAGATGTTTCTGGCAGGGAAAACAAAGTGTCTATTCTTACAAAGTTATCGTGTAAATTTAATGGAGTATTGTTTTTTCTATAAGTTTTAGATAAGTCATCATCTGATATTTTATTTAACCCATGGTAACCTTTTATTACAAAGTTATATCTATCTATCTTTAATAAGTTGCCAGTTGTTAAATCAAGAAATAATCCCAGTACGACAAAATTATTTAAATACTTATATTTTAAAATTTCTTTAGGGAAATTTAAAACATCTACCAATCTTTCTTGAACCATTCTATATTGTAAAGACTCAATTGCTAATTTTTCATAAGGAGCAAGAGTATAGTCCATATCAAAACCTATCATTTTTATTTTCTTCATTTTTAAATTTCTATTTACAAAAATTTTCCTGGCCTTTTCTTGTATATTAAAATCAATATCAATATCTCTTTTTAATTCTTTGAAGATGTCTTGCATAAATTCATTCATAAACCTCCTGTCTTTGGATTAAACAAAATGCCAAGTCTTATTTTAGCTTAAAGGAAAGTTATAAGCAAATTTTTTATTTAATTGCATGATGAGTACAAAGAAAAGAAGAGGTCTCATTAAAAATTACTGAAAAATATAAAAAAAGATTGAATCATTCATGCTGTTATGCTATATTACTTCGCCGCGACTATGTTAGTTTCTTGTTTCCTTGCTCGTTACGCGGAAAACGAGCTAAATCCGTAAGGAGGCTTAATGGTATTTAAGTTAGAAAGAATTGAAAGGATTCGTGAGTATGAAATAATCTACATCATGAAACCAGACCTCACAGATGATGAGCAAAAAAATCTTGTAAAGAAAATTGAAGATATTATTGCTGAAAACAAAGGTGAAGTGTTAAAAACTACCTCAATGGGTAAAAGAAAGTTATTCCACGAAACAAAAGGGCAATTAAGAGGTTCTTTTGTTCATTCTATTTTCCTAGGTAATAATAAATTAGTACCTGAATTAGAAAGAAAACTTCGTATTGATGAAAATGTTATTAGATATCAAACAATTAAATTGGTTGATTTAGTAGCAGATGTTGAAGCTAGAAAAGAATTTTATAATTCTCCTAAATTTGAAGAAACTGCTGCAGTAATTGCTAAACCTATCAAAGAAGTTAAAGACGATTATGATAAGTTCAGACCAAGAGGAGTTTAAAGATGGGAAAAAGAGATAATAAATCAAAAGGCGATAAGAAATATCGTTTTAGTCAACCAAGAAGAAAATTTTGTAGATTTTGTGCTGATTCTGCTTATGAAATAGATTACAAAGATCCACAAGTTCTTAAATATTTCTTAACTGAGGGTGGTAAAATCACTCCTCGTAGATTATCTGGTAACTGTGCTATGCATCAAAGAAAATTAGCTAAGGCAGTTAAAAGAGCTAGAATGATAGGAATTCTTCCTTTTACTATTAATAATAAAAGATAGGGGGCTAAGGTGACTGTTGTAATTTTAAAAAAAGATATGGCAAAGCTTGGTTCATTAGGAGATCAAGTAAAAGTTAAAGGTGGTTACGCTAGAAACTTCTTGCTTCCTTATGGTTTTGCTGTAGAAGCTACAAGAAAGAATGTTAAGCAAATTGAACATGAAAAAAGAATGCTTGAAAAAGAAATCAGAACTTTAGAAGCAGCTGCTCAAGTAAAAAAAGGTAAAATTGAAAAGATGACTTTAGAGTTTACCAAAAAATCATCTGAATCAGGTAAACTTTTTGGTTCTGTTACTAATAGAGATATTGAAATTGCTCTTACTGAAAGAGGAGTTAGCATTGACCGTAGAAATGTAACACCTGCTCATGTTAAACTTGTTGGTAAATCTACTGTTGAAGTTAAGCTTTTTAAAGCAATTAAAGCTACAATTAATGTAAATATTATTCCTGAATATATTGTAGAAGAAAAAACTGAAGAAGTTGCTCAAGAAGCTACAAATGAAGAAACTGTAAATGAAGAAATTGTAAATGAAGAAGTGGTTGAAGAAACAACTACTGAAACAGAAGGGGAGTAAATATGGTTGTTATAAGACTTACAAGAAAAGGTAGAAAAAAAGTTCCTTTCTATAGAATAGTTGCTGCTGATTCTAGAATGCCTAGAGATGGTAGATTTTTGGAAAACTTAGGAACTTATGATCCTATTAAAAAAGAAGTTAAAATGAATCTTGAAAGAATAGAACATTGGGTAAAAGTAGGGGCTAAAATGTCTGATACTGTTGCTAAACTTCATGGAAAAGAAGTTGCAAAATAACAAATAACTTATTGGTTGTATTTATATATAAAATATAGAGGTTAAAATATGAAAGATTTAGTAAAAACAATGGCACAAGCACTAGTTGATAATCCTGAAGAAGTTGTTGTTAATGAAATAATCGGAGAGCAAACTTCAATAATTGAATTAAAAGTATCTGAAAACGACCGTGGTAAAGTTATTGGTAGACAAGGTAAAACTGCTAGAGCAATGAGAACAATTCTTATTGCTGCATCCAATAAACAAGCTAAAAGAGTTATGCTTGAGATAATCGAGTAGAATATATGGCGGAGTTAGAGTTAATTCCAGTTGGTAGATTAACAAAAACACATGCACTTAAAGGGGCGCTTAAAATGCGTCCCTTTAACGTTAATACTGAATTTTTTAAATACACAGATGTTATTTACCTTGAAAATGGAAAAGAATATAAAATAGAGAAAATACAAGCCCAAAAAGGAATGTTTATTTTAACTTTAAGTGGTGTAAATTCAATAGATGATGCTATTAAAATAAAAGGAAGTGAGGTTTTTGTTGAAAAATCAATAATACCTATAGCTGATGACGAAATTTTTCTTTCTGATATGATAGGATTTAAGGCTATTTTTAATAATAAAATAATTGGTGAAATTTTTGATTTTGCAGATTATAATGCTGGCTTTATATACATAATAAAAACTGAAAATAACGAAAAATATTATCTTCCTGATAGAGATGAGTTTATAGAAAGAGTTGACTATGACGAGGCTAAAATTTTTTTTAAAAATATAGAAGAGCTTTTAGAGTGATACATTTTATAACTTTATCAATATTTCCACAAATTTTTGAATCTCCTTTAAATTATTCTATAATAAAAAGAGCTAAAGATAAGGGATTAGTTAAATTTTCTCATTATAATATAAGAGATTTTACAACAAATAAACATAAAAATGTAGATGATGCTATTTATGGAGGTGGAGCAGGGCAACTAATGACTCCTCAGCCTATTTTTGATGCTGTTAAATACATAAAACAAGAATATGGAGATATAAAACTTATATTTTTTACTCCAAAAGGAAGGCGATTAACTACAAATTTAGTTAAAGAATTTGCGTATTTACCTGATAATAACATCACAAAGCGATTTATACTTCTTTCTGGGCGTTATGAAGGTATAGATAATAGGATAAGGGAATATTTAGTTGATGAAGAAGTTTCTATAGGTGATTATATTTTGAGTGGTGGAGAATTTGCATCTTTAATTTTTATTGATACTGTGACAAGATATATAGAGGGAGCTTTAGGAAACAAAGAATCTTTAAAAGATGAAAGTTTTAATGATAGCTTATTAGAATATCCCCAATATACAAGGCCTGCTAATTTTAGGGGTATGAAAGTTCCTGAAATATTATTAAATGGTAATCATAAAAAAATAAAGGAATGGCAAATTCAAAAACAAATAGAAATAACAAAAAAAGTTAGAAGAGATTTGCTGGGGGAAATATGAGAAAATTATATCTGGGGTTATTACATTTTCCTGTTTATAATAAAAATAACTTAATAATAACATCTGCTGTTACTAATTTTGATATACATGATATTTCAAGAGCAAGTAAAACTTTTGGTGTTGAAAATTATTTTATTATTACTCCAAATAAAGGGCAACATAAAGTAGTTAGTCAGATTATTGCACATTGGCAACAAGGATTTGGAGCAACTTATAATAGTGATAGAAAAGATGCCTTAGATTCTACATTTTTAATAGATAGCATAGATGATGCAATTAATTTTATTATTGAAAAGGAGGGTATTGAGCCACTAGTCGTTGCTACTTCTGCAAATAAAGATGATGATTATAATCATTTTACTGTAAAAGAGTTAAGAGAAACTCTTAAAACAGATGGAGAGCCTATCTTTTTAGTATTTGGAACAGGATATGGAATGGTTTTAGAACAGTTACCTCAAATAAGATATATGCTTGAACCTATTTATGGGCCAACTGAATATAATCATTTATCCGTTAGGTCTGCTGTTTCTATATATCTGTATGCACTAAAAGCCAAGATTTAAGCTTGGCTTTAATTTTTAGATTTTAAGCTAAAAATTGCTTGTAAAACACAATTTATTGTGATTGAAAGCTTACTAATTAATATTTTTACCAAAAAATGGAGCTAAAGTTTTTAATTCATCGTAAAGTTTATCAAATTGCTTTAATGTTAAGGATTGAGGGCCATCACAAATTGCACAATCAGGGCTAGAGTGAACTTCAACCAATAAACCATCTGCACCAACTGCTAAACTTGCCTTTGATAAATCAGGAACTAAATTTCTATCTCCTGCGGCATGAGATGGGTCTACAAAAATTGGCAAGTGGCTTTCTTGTTTGATTACTGAAACAGCTGTTAAGTCTAGAGTTGATCTATATTTTGTTTCATAAGTTTTGATACCTCTTTCACATAAAATAACATTTTCATTTCCACCCATCAATATGTAATCAGAGGCGAGTAATAACTCATTAATACTTGCACTCATACCCCTTTTTAGTAAAATAGGTTTATTGATTTTACCTAATTCTTTTAGCAAAGGATAATTTTGCATATTTCTTGCACCAATTTGTATTATATCAGCATATTTTAGTATATTATCTAAGTCTCTTATATCCATTAACTCAGTAACAACATTCATTTTATTGCTTCTTGCCGTTGTATATATTAAATCAAGCCCTTTTTTACCAAGCCCCTGAAACTCATAAGGAGAAGTTCTAGGTTTATATGCGCCACCTCTTAAAAAATTAACTCCTTTATTATTTAAAAATTCGGCAGTTTTTTCTAAGCTTCCATCATCTTCTATAGTGCAAGGACCTGCTATTATAGAAAAATGTTTTTTATCTATAGTTGCATTTGGAAATTCTATAGCTTTATTATTAAAGAGAGCAGAGTTAGACAATTTATATTTTCTTTTTAATGATAAAATTTTAATTTTATTTGATATTTTTGTTATTTTTTCAAGAATTTGTTCACTTAAAACTGCATTTATTACAAAAATTGCTTTATTTCTTAATTTTATATATGTAAATTTAATTTGATTTATGGTGAATATATTTTCAATTTTATTAATACTGTTTTCATTTTTTAAATCGCAAATCACTATCATACTATAGTTATTATTATATATGCTGGTAAAATGCAAGAGTTTTTATTTCCAATAACATTTATTTCTTGATAAATTAATAATTATTATTGTAGAATGCTAGATATTTATGGGAGATTCATGAATAATAAAATAGTTGCAATTAGCCAATCTAATTATATCCCATGGAAGGGGTACTTTGATATGATAAATATGGTCGATGATTTTGTTTTATATGATAGTGTTCAGTATACCAAGAATGATTGGAGAAATAGAAATAAAATTAAAACTAAAAATGGAATTCAATGGATTACTATTCCTGTAAGGCAAAAAAGTTTAGCTCAAAAAATTAATGAAACACAAATAAGTAATTCAAATTGGAATAAAAAACATTGGAAAACACTCGTTACCAATTATTCAAAATCAAAGTATTTTAAAGAGTATAGAGATATTTTTGAAGATTTATATTTAAATTGTGAAAGTAATTTTTTAAGCGAAATAAATTATAAGTTTATTATTACGATAAATAAAATATTAAATATTAAAACCAATATTATTAAATCTGATAAATTTAATTTACCTAAAGAGAAAAATGATAAATTAATTTTTATTTGTAAAAAATTAGGTGCAACTACTTATTTATCTGGTCCTGCCGCAAAATCATACATTGATAAAAGCCGGTTTAAAGAAAAAAAGATTAATATTACTTGGATGAATTATGAAGGATACAAAAAATATAATCAATTGTTTCATCCTTTTGAACACAATGTAAGTATACTTGATTTGATTTTTAACGAAGGAAGTAATGCAACAAAATTTATGAGGAGTTTTTAATGATTATTATAGTTGGTGCAACAGGGTTTATTGGAACTTATTTGATAGATGAACTATTAAAACAAGGAAAAGATATTTTAGGGACTTATTATAATAATAGTTCAATAAATAACTATTACTTCAACAACCCTAAAATAAAAATGATAAAACTAGATATTTCTAGAAAAGAAGATTTTAAAAAATTACAACCTCAAAATGTAGAAGCCGTTATATTGTTAAGCTCTTTGCTACCAGCAAATATAAAAGGAACTGAAAATAAAGAAAAATATATAAGAATTAACATACTTGGAACATTAAATGTTTTAAACTTTTGTAAAGAGAATAATATAAAAAAAATAATTTCAACAACAACATATGCTGATGTAAAAAATTTATGGAGCTCCAATAATGCAATTAATGAAAACCAGCTAAGAAGTTATTCATTAATTGGTGATCATGCTGTTTATACAATAACGAAAAATGCTGCATCAGACTTAATAGAGCACTATAATCAAGAATTTCAACTTCAAGGTTCTATATTTAGGCTTCCGCCTGTTTATGGGGCAGGTCCTCACTCTGATATATATGTTAATGGAATATTAAGATCTAGTGCTGTAAATACTTTTATTAATAATGCAATAAATGGCAAGGATATTGAAATTTGGGGCAATAGAAATTTAAAAAGAGATATCGTCTATATAAAAGATGTTGTGCAAGCTTTCATTAAAGCTATTGGAACCAATAAGTCAATAGGAATGTACAATATCTCATCTGGCAAAACAGTAACACTAGAAGATCAAGCAAGTATAATAATTAAGACCTTTTCAACCACAAGAAACACCTCAAAAATAATATATAAACCTCAATACCCAAATAATACAAAATCCTTTCTTTTTGATATTACTAAGGCAAAAAATGATTTTAATTATGAGCCAGAATATACTAATTTTAAAGATATGATGATTGATTATAAAAAAGAACTTGAAACAGATAAAATTAAATACTTGATCAAAACAAGGATTAAACAATGAATGACCAACTACATATAAGTGTTATCACTCCAGTATATAAATGTAAAAATAGTCTAGATGAACTTTATGAACGCTTAAATACAACTTTATATAAAATCAATCATAATTTTGAAATAATTATGATTGATGATAGTAGTCCTGATGATGCATGGGAAAAAATATTACATTTATCTCAAAAAGATAAAAAAGTTAAGGGAATAAAGCTTTCCAAAAATTTTGGGCAACACAGTGCAATAACAGCAGGATTAAATTATGCAAAAGGGAAATGGATTGTAGTAATGGATTGTGATTTGCAAGATAAACCAGAAGAAATTTCTAAATTATATAATAAAGCAATAGAAGGGTATGATATTGTTTTAGGGAAAAGACATCAAAGAAAAGATAATCTTATGACACGATTCTTATCCAAACTTTTCTATAAAACTCTTAGTTATTTTACATCTAATGATTTTGATGAAAGAATTGCACAATTTGGAATATTTTCAAATAAAGTTCTTGAAACACTAAAACAATTTGAAGAACAGAATAGAGCTTTCGCACTTATAATGTTTTTAAATATTGTTGGATTTAAAAAAACTGAAATAGATATTGAACATTTAGAACGTAAAGAAGGAAAAAGTTCTTATTCATTATCTAAAAAAGTAAATATGGCAATTAATTTAATAGTCTCTCACTCTAATAAGCCCCTTATTTTATCTATAAAAATCGGATTTTTAATTTCATTATTTTCTTTTACATATGGTTTTTGGTTAATTATTAAATATTTTATTTGGGGTATTAATATTCAAGGGTGGACTAGTGTTATGGTTTCTGTATATTTTATAGGGGGGTTACTTTTTGCTAATATTGGTCTTGTAGGTTTTTACATAAGTAAAGTATTTGATGAAACTAAGAAAAGACCTATATATATAATAGAAGAAACCACTTTTAAGCTTTAATAATGAACTTTATAACAAATCACTTTTATATATTTTTATCAATATTTTTTTCTGTATCAAGCCAATTAATTATAAAATGGAAAATGTCTAATATATCTTTAGAAAACCACATAGGAATATTCCAAAAGTTTATTTTTGCATTTACAATGTTATTTAATCCATTTATTATTTTATCAATAATATTAACCTTACTAAGTGGATTATCATGGATGATAGCAATGACGAAATTTGATATAAATTATGCCTACCCATTTACAACACTAGGCTTTGTGCTTATTTTCATATTCTCAATACTCATATTTAATGAATCTTATGATTGGTATAAAATCATAGGAGGGATTTTTATAGTTGTGGGTATAATTATTACTTCAAGGAGCTTCTAATGATATCCTTCAATAAACCATGCAACACAAATAACGAAGAGCAATATGTATTAAAAACCTTAAAATCATCTAAAATGTCTGGTGACGGTCATTATTCTAAGAAATGTGAAACATGGTTTAAGAATTATTTAAAAACAAAAAAAACATTGTTAACTCCATCTTGTACTGCTGCTTTGGAAATGTCTGCAATGTTAATTAATATAAAAGAGGGTGACGAAGTAATCATGTCATCTTATACCTTTGTTTCAACTGCAAATGCTTTTGTTTTGAGGGGTGCAAAAATAGTTTTTATTGATATTAATCCTAAAACAATGAATATTGATGAAGATTTGATAGAAAAGGCTATTACCTCTAAGACAAAAGCTATTGTTTTAGTTCATTATGCTGGAGTTTCTTGTGATATAGATAAAGTTGTAGAAATTACCAAACGGAGAAAAATATATTTAATAGAAGATGCGGCTCAGGCAATGGAGGGATATTATAAAAATAAAGCTCTTGGAACTTTTGGAGATATAGGCACATTTAGTTTTCATGAAACTAAAAATTATACAAGTGGTGGAGAGGGTGGATTATTAATAATAAATAATAATAAACTAGTTAAAAGAGCCGAAATAATTAGAGAAAAAGGTACAAATAGAACACAGTTTTTTAGAGGAGAAATTGATAAATACTCTTGGGTTGATTTAGGAAGTAGTTATTTGCCCTCTGAATTACAATCAGCTTATTTATGGGGACAACTTGAAAATGTTGAACTTATAAGAAAAAATAGACTTGATTCCTGGAATTTATATTATGAATTGTTAAAGCCACTTTCCAATAAAAACCTATTTGAACTTCCTTTTATCCCTGATTATTCAAATCATAACGCCCATATTTTTTATTTAAAACTTAAAAATATTAAACAAAGGACAAAATTTATAAATTATTTAAGAGAAAACGATGTTTATTCCGTTTTTCACTATATTCCACTTCATTCATCTATTGCTGGATTGAAATTTGGTAAATTTCATGGAAACGATAATTTTACAACTATAGAAAGTGAAAAATTAGTAAGATTACCAATGTATTATGGATTGAAAGAAGAAGAAATTAGGTATATTGTTGAGGTAATAAAAAAATTCTTCACTCAGTTATAATTCTTCTCAATCCACTTCTTATACTCACCAGTTTTAATATTCTCAATCCAACTAGTATTACTTAGATACCAATCTACAGTAATATCAAGACCCTCGTCGAAGGTAACTGATTGTTTCCAATTAAGTTCTGATTTTATTTTATCACAATTAATAGCATATCTTCTATCATGACCTGCTCTATCCCTTACATAAGTAATAAGCTTTTTATAATAATCTTTTTCTTTATCTCTCTTTTCAGCAACAATTTCACATAGATGGTTTAATAAATCTATATTGGTCCATTCATTTTCTCCACCAAGATTATATGTTTCACCAATAGTTCCATTATTTACGATTTTCCATATCCCAGAACAGTGATCTTCAACATAAAGCCAGTCCCTAATATTTAATCCATCTCCATAAACAGGAAGTGCCTTTTCTTCAAGCATGTTATTAATCATTATTGGAATCAATTTTTCAGGAAACTGCAAAGGCCCATAATTATTACTACAATTTGACATTGTAATAGGTAATCCATAAGTATGAAAGTATGAGTTTACTATATGGTCAGCTGATGCTTTAGAGGCAGAATAAGGATTTCTTGGATCGTAAGGAGTATTTTCATAAAAAAATCCAGTTTCGTCAAGGCTTCCATACACTTCATCAGTAGAAATATGATGAAATAACACATCTTTTCTATCTCCCCAAAGCTTTCTTACAACTTCAAGAAGATTAAAAGTCCCTATTATATTAGTTTCCATAAATTCTTTAGGACCATGAATAGATCTATCAACATGAGATTCAGCTGCAAAATGAATTACAGTATCAATATCATATTTAGAAAATACTTTACTTAAACTTTCATAATCTACTATATCCGTTTTTTCAAAAAAATATCTATTTTCTCCACTTGGGCCATATTTTTTATTAATGTGTTCTAAATTCTCCATATTACCAGCATAAGTAAGCTTATCTACATTAACAACTTTCCCTTTGATACTAACTTTATTAAACAAATAATCAATAAAATTACTTCCAATAAATCCCGCTCCACCTGTAACCAATATATTATTTAATTTTCTCATTATATTCTCCATCACTTGAATCATAATTTCAAATGTACGGGAGAGGCGGTACCTCACCCACCAAAAATAAGACCTAAGGCTTATTTTTCCACACAAAAGACCAAAGGGCTTTGAAGTGGCATTAAAAAACTTCTGCAATTCTTCTAAGATAAATTCCATATCCAGAATTATCTAATGGTCTAGCCAATTCTAATAACTGCTCTTTACTAATAAATCTCTTTCTATACGCAATTTCTTCAATTGATGCAATTTTTAAGCCCTGCCTTTTCTCTATTGTTCTTACAAAGTTAGCCGCATCAAGTAAAGCATCATGGGTACCTGTATCAAGCCATGCAAATCCACGACCAAACACCTTTACACTTAACTCTTTCTTTTCTAAATATATTTTATTAACATCTGTAATTTCAAGCTCTCCTCTTGCAGAAGGTTTCATTGTTTTTGCAATATCAACCACTGAATTATCATAAAAATATAGCCCAACAACCGCATAATTTGATTTTGGCTCTTTAGGCTTTTCTTCTATGCTTATGGCATTCATATTTTTATCAAACTCAACAACACCAAAACGCTCGGGGTCTGCAACATAATAACCAAAAACAGTTGCACCTTTATTATTTTTTATACCACTTTCAAGAAGGTTAACCATTTTATCACCATAAAATATATTATCCCCTAATATTAAGCAAACACTATCACCAGCAATAAATTCTTCTCCAATAACAAATGCCTCTGCTATACCTTTTGGAGCATATTGAACTTTATAAGATAATTTTATACCTAATTGATTTCCATTTCCGAGTAATTTTCTGAATAATGGTATATCATACTCAGTAGAAATTATTAATATATCTTTAATCCCAGCAAGCATTAAAGTTGATAATGGATAATAAACCATAGGCTTATCATAAATAGGCAAAAGTTGCTTTGTTATTATCTTTGTTGCAGGGTATAAGCGACTTCCTGCTCCACCTGCTAGAACTATTCCTTTCATGATTTATTCCCCCCTAAATTAAAAGTCATTATATAAGTATTATATTTGTATTTCAAGATTTATATATAAATTTCTTTTTATTTTACATCTCATTGATATACTAACAAAAAATCATAGAATTTATTAATTTAATATGTTAAAATAGCTTACTTAATGGAAGGGGGATGTTTGAAAATTAAATTAATTATAATATTAATCTTTAGTTTTTTTATATTTTCAAGAGTTGTTATACTAGATAATGATTTGCCTCCAAGAACAGTTACTGATATTTATGCAATTGATGAATTATATTATAATATCTCTGCATTTAATTTATATAAATATAATAAATTAACATATCAAGAACAGCTACCATTTAAAACTAAAAATGATGCAGGAGCAGGTAATATTTTCACATTTTTACTAGGTGGATTATTTTCTATATTGCTATTTAATTTTTTCATAAAATATTCTTACAGCATAAATCTTTTGGATTATTTTAATGAATTTAAGGTTTACTCCAAAAGGTTGTCTTTTGATTCAAATGATACTTTTTTACTAGCTTCTGCAAAGAATATGCTTAACTTCTTTACAACAAATATTTTCAGACTAAATATTTCATTTTTATTTATTTCATTATTACTGTTTCCAAGTTTTGTTTATAAAGTATTTAAGGATAAAAAGTTTATAGATATTTTTATTTTACAATTACTTTTAATGCAGTTTGGACAAAGTATTTTTGAGAATTCATATTCACTAAGAAGATTAACTTATATTTACTTAGCTTTATTAATTCCTAGTTTGTATCTATCCCTAAGATATATTACTCCACAATTTAATTACAAAGATGCAATGATTCACTTTTCTAGTAATTTAGAAGATAATCAAATAACGATAGGACAAGCATCATTTTTATTTAGATTATATAATAACTCACAACCTGTACTGAATTGGTATAATTATAGAGGAATAGATGATAATGCTTATAAAAAGAACTTCCAAAATGCTTTTAAAGAAAAAGATGTAAAGTATACAATAGACTTCTATAATAAAGAACAACCATCGTTACTTTACTAAAAAAAATAGAGGAGGAGTAATAATTGAAAGAAGTATTAAATATGAGAAATAAAATAAATTATAAAAAAATAGCTTTCTATAGTATTTTTATTTTTTTAATAATTCTGGGGAGAGTAATCTTTTTAGATTCAGATCTACCTGCTAATATAGATCTATTAAACCTCTATCCATTTGATGAGGGGTTTTATACACAATCAGCCTTTAATCTATATAATTACGGAACCTTTACCCACAATATTGTTCCTTATATTACCAATGATGCAGGAGTAGCAAATCTATTTCAAACAATATTAACCTATATGTCACTTTTAATATTTGGAAATAATTACTACGGTGTAAGAATGCCATCAATATTTATTTCATTAATTACAATATGGCTTTTTTACTTAACTTTGAAAAACATTAAAGAAGATAATAGTAAATTTACAAATTATTCCATCTTTTCTATGGTATTGTACTTTGTAACAGATTTTGAATATCTATCAATAAGTAGAATTTATGTTCCTACTGTATTCAGAATATTTTTTATCACTTTAATGATTTATATTTTCTCAAAATACTATAAAGAAAGTTATAAGGAAATTTTTACTCACAAACATATATTTATTTTCAGTTTCCTCTCAATGTCTTCAATATTCTTTATTTATATTTACAATATATTTATTTATTCAGCAATAGTATTTACTATTTTTACAGTGTCTCTATTTAATAACTGGAAAAAGAATAAAAAACAAATAGCAAAAGATTCTTTTTTTATTATTCTTGGTACTCTATTTTCTCTAATATTGTTTATCATATATTTAAAGGTTATATATAGTATAAATATAATAGATTATTTTGAAATTACTCTAAGAACAGGACAGGCAAAACAAATATTAAAGAATACAAATTTTTATTCTTTAATATTATTACCATTCAAAACAATTTATGATACATTATCTACAAATATTTTTAGATTTAATATTATTTTATTATTAATATTTCTATTATCATTACCAATTTTTACAAAAAAAATTATAAAAAATAAAAATATATTTAATATATTTTTATTAAACATATTATTCTTCAAATACACACAATCTTTATTTGAAAATACATTCTTTTATAAAAGGCTTACTGTACTGTTACCAGTAATATTAATTATAATATTTCTTACTAAAAATCACTTATTTCAAGATGAATTTAAAATAAACTATAAATATCTTTTATATGTGATATTAAGTTTTGTGCTCACTATTAGTGTATTATATTTTAGGGTTATAAATGACTATAAGTTTGGTGGTCTAAAAACGGCACTTAGACATGGTTATGACGGAAATCTAAAATTAAGTTTTGTAATATTTTCTACAATAATATTATTCTCTTTTATTTTTTTACATATTAAATCTTTAAAAAATAAAAAATATATTAAATATATTTTTATTACTCTAGTAATATCAAATTTATTCCTGATAAGTAATTATACTTACAATTTTCCAACTTATTATTCTAAAAACACCATGATTAAATTAAAAAAAATAAATGGTAAAAAAATTACAGGAAAAGTAGCTTTTGGTTATAGGTTTTATAACAACTCTATACCAATTTTAAATGTATATAAATATATGGATAATCCTGAAAAATATAATGAATACGGAAAATTATTATATCGTTTAGTTGACGAAGAAATTGTAAAATATGCTTTGCAACCAGCATATAATGATGGAAGATTAAACTTGGTTAACAAAAAAAATTCAAACTTTAAAATAGGATTAGATAAAGTTTATTACTCAGGAAATGGAATTTATTTGAAGTTATTAAATTTAAAGATAGATAAATAGGAGTTAATCATGTTATTCAATAAAAAAATATTAAATTTTTTTGTAATCATTTTATTATTTTCAATAATACCAGCCTCCTTATATATAAATTTTTTTATATTCAAATTAACGATTTGGAGTTATGAAACTAAAGCATTGCTTATATATTCGTCACTTATTATAGTAGCTGAATTTCTAGTCCTATTGTTAGCTAGAAAATTATTGTATTTTTTCATTACTAAATATAATATATTTAATAATGAAAAAACTATGAGTTTTCTTAATTCAACTTCAGTTGCTTTCTTATTAGGTAATATTTTTCTATCACTAGCAATCTATAGAACAATTATGTGGTTTACCCTGCCTTTATTCCAAGGGTTAATAATTTTTTTAGTAGGAGTAATATTCCTAAAGAAACAATTTATAAATAACAATAATTTACCTTTTTTAAAACAGTTTTTCACAATTAAAAAATCAAAAAACAAATCAAAAACAAGCTTAAATAAAGTTTATTTACTCTTATTCACAACAGTATTATTGTATCTACTTGTAAGTATTTTTGCTCAATATATAATAAAAAGCAATTATGACCCTTTGAAAAAATCAATGATTTATTATATGGATGGCAGTAAATTTAAACCCGTTTTTAAATAATATTATTCTTTTATGTATGTAACAGAACAATCTCCCATAACACCTGCAGAACCACACCAACTACTAGGATCCACTCCTGTAGGAACATTATCTAAATTAACAGTAACAGACTCACCCGTATTAACAGTTCTCATGTTATCAGGATTAATTCCAATCTGACCAATAGAACCAGAGGAAGTACCTGCAACAAACGATGGCTTACTATTGTCAAAAGAGGCTGTTTTCCCACCCTGATTAAGAGTAGTTGAGGCACTATCTGTAAGAACAGTGCTGTTTGTTTTAGCTTTCATCAATTCATTCCTAATAAATCTTTTAGCCGTTTCAAAATTCTCTCTTGCAGTGTTAATTTTTGACTTTTTGATATAACCCTGATATGCTGGAATCGCAATAGCGGCTAAAACACCAATAATAGCAACAACTATCATTAACTCAATAAGGGTAAACGCTTTACTTTTAAACTTATAATTAAACATCTTACCTCTAATAAAAAAAGGGGCATTGCCCCTTTTTTAGAAAACTTAAAAACAGTGTGTCGTAAATTATTCTTTTACATAAGTAACAGTACAATCTCCCATAACACCTGCAGAACCACACCAATCACTAGCTTCAACACCTGTTGGAGCTCCATCTAAATTAACGCTAACAGTTCCACCGGTTGCAACAGTTTGAATATTAGTTGTAGTGATACCAACTTGTCCCATTGAACCACTTGCAGTAGAAGAAACAAACGCAGGGTTACTGTTATCAAAAGGAGCTTTTTTACCACCACCATTAAGTTCTGCAACTGCATCTGTGGTTATAGTTTTATCGTTAGTTTCACCTTTGGATAACTCATTTTTAACAAATCTTTTAGCTGATTCAAAATTTTCTCTAGCTGTGTTAATCTTTGATTTCTTGATATATCCCTGATAAGCAGGAATAGCGATAGCTGCTAAAACACCAATAATAGCAACAACAATCATCAATTCGATAAGTGTAAAACCTTTTCTTTTCATAATAATCTCCTTTAAAAGATAAAAAAACTTTCTGCTTCCGAAATGGGTAACAGATATAAACA
>Ga0256842_1000342_pt1 | contig 41165 bp, 35 predicted proteins | sample 4559240metaG_FD_185973 | JGI IMG/M metagenome (GOLD analysis project Ga0256842, IMG submission 185973) | Hydrothermal vent microbial communities from Guaymas Basin, Mexico - 4559-240 | ecosystem: Environmental > Aquatic > Marine > Hydrothermal vents | place: Mexico: Guaymas Basin | collected...
ACCTCCTTATGGAGTATTATTACTCTGTCAACAAGAGACTTGTTCTCTTGATTCCTTCCTTCTTACTAACAGTTCTATTGTATTAAAGAGGCCCGAAAGGGCCTTTTTTTTTGCCTTTTTTTAAAAATTTGCGAAAAATTAAAAAAAAGTGTATTATTATGAAATATTATAAGATAATGATTGTTATTTTTATAGTACTTTGAATTAAGGACTTGCATTATGGTAGTATTTATATATAATAATTGTATAAAAGGGGCTCTTATCAACTTTTTCTACAAATATGTATCATCTCACATTGATCCTTTCTTAAAAATATCTTAAATTCCTTTCTACCTTAGCTCCTTGAGGGTGGCCTAGCCACCCTTTTTTATTCTACCTCTTTAATTATTAAGGAATTATGCAAAGAGAAGAGATTTTAACTTTATTAAAAACTGTCAATCTAAATGAAAATGTTATAAAACATGTCGTTGCGGTCGAAAAATTATCTATTGAAACAGCTAAATTGATATTGAAGAATGCTCCTGATTTTAAAATTGATTTAAAACTAATTTCAGATGGAGCCTTACTTCATGATATAGGTAGAAGTGTTACTCATTCAATAAAACATGCTATTGAAGGAGTAAAAATAGCTAGAAAATATGGTTTTAATGAAAAGATACTTTCTATTATTGAAAATCATATTGGTGCAGGAATATCAAAAGAGGATGCAAAAGAATTAGGACTTCCTGTAAAAAATTATTTTCCTTTGACTATAGAAGAGAAAGTTGTTGCTAATTCTGACAACTTACACTCAGGAGATACAAGAACAGGTATTGATGGCCTTTATAATAGGCTTCTTAACCAGGGAAATCAGAAAGCAGCACAGAGAGTTCTTGATTTGTATAATGAAATTTCTGAATTAGCAGGTATCAAGCTATAGAATTTATTATATTCTTAGTTTTTATTTTAGATAATTAATTTTTTATGTTATATAAATAAATATATATATGGAGTATATTATATGGAAAAGAAAACATTGTATTTAATTGATATAAACTCACTGATATTTAGAGCATTTTATGGAATAAAACATAATCTTACAACTAGTAATGGAACTCATGTTAATGCTCTTTATGGTGTTATTAAAATGTTAAGTAATATTATTAGAGACAAAGCTCCTACAGAGATGATTATTGCTTATGATAGTCAAACTAAGCTAAAAAGAGTTGATGAATATGAAGATTATAAAGCTAATAGAGAGAGTCCTCCTGATGAATTAAAATCCCAATTTCCTTTAATTAAAGAGTTTATTAAAATTGCAAGTTTGCAAAGTTTTGAAGAAGATGGATATGAGGCTGATGATGTAATTGCTACTTTAGCAATCAAATATAAAGATGATTTTGATGAGATTTATATAGTGTCAAGTGATAAAGATTTAATGCAATTAGTAGATGAAAGCACTTTTGTATATGATACTATGAAAAACATTGTTTATGATGTTGATAGAGTCTTTGATAAATTTGGAGTATATCCAAATCAAATTGGAGATTATTTAGCTATAGTTGGCGATACTGCTGATAATGTTCCTGGAGTAAAAGGAGTTGGCCCTAAGGGAGCGAGTACATTATTAACTCAATTTAAAACTTTAGATAATATTTATAGGAATATCGCTTTTGTAAAAGGAAAAAAGAAGGATTATTTTATTCGTGATGAGAAAAAAGCTTATTTAAGTCGTAAATTAGTTGCACTAGGATATGATTTGCCTATAGAAATATCTAACTATAAAAATGGTGGAATAGATTTATATACAAATAAGCTTCTTAATTTTTATAATAGTTATGAGCTTAAAAGCATTATTGGTAATAGGAAGTTTAATGTAAGTACAAACGGAGAAGAAGAAAATAAAGAAAATATAAATAATTTAGATTTTTCAAAATTTAAAAAAGTTGAAAATATAACAGAAATAGATGAAATATTAATTTTACTTAAAAATGAGAAAACTTCATTATATTTTAATTTTAGTAATAAAGATTATAAAAAAATGCAATTATACTCTTTTGCTATAGCATCTGTTAATAATGTATTTTATTTTTTATATACTGAAGAAAATAAGGATAAACTCAATAACTTTTTACTTGAAATTTTTAATAATGATAGTTTAAAAATAGTTTATAATGCCAAGTTATTGATGCATCTTTTTAAAAAATTAAATATTAATTATAAAAATATTTATGACATTATGCTTGCTTCCTACATGATTGATGCTACTGCACATGACCACAGCATAGAAAATATAATTAAGCATAATCTTAATTTAACTCCAATAGTATTTAGTAAAGTTGTAAAAAATTCAAAAACATCTATGCTTGATGCTGATCAAGATAAATTATTTGAGTATTCAACAGAAAAAGCATTTTTAAGCCAAAATTTAAGAGAAAAGTTTGATGAAAAATTAGAAAAAGAAAATTTAATTGATATTTTTAATATGGAAGTAAAGCTTATGGATGTTCTGGCTGATATGGAGAATATTGGTATAAAAATTAATACTGATTATTTATCAGAATTAAAAAAGGAATTTGATAATAGAAGAGATAATTTAATAGATATGATTTATAAAGAAGTCGGAAAGCCTTTTAATGTGAATTCCCCAAAGCAACTTGCAACTATACTTTTTGAAGATTTACAGCTTCCTGTAATTAAGAAAACCAAAACGGGATATTCAACAGATGAAGAAGTTTTGAATAAATTAATAAAATATAGTGAAGTTCCTATTCTTATATTAGAATATAGGGGGCTAACAAAGCTAGTTTCAACATATCTTGATGGTTTAATTAATGTTGCGGATGAAAATGAAATAATTAGAACAACTTTTAATTCTACTATTACAGCAACCGGAAGGTTGTCTTCTTCAAATCCTAATTTACAAAATATACCTATAAGAACAGATAATGGCAAATTAATCAGAAATGCTTTTATTGCTAGAGAAAATAAAAAGTTTATTGTTGTTGATTATTCTCAAATTGAATTAAGGATTCTTGCTCATTTAAGTAAAGATCCTACATTTATTGATGCTTTTAATAAAGGAGAAGATATACATAAAAGGACCGCATCTGAAGTTTTTAATACTCCTTTAGAAAAAGTTACTGATTTTCAGAGAGGAGCAGCTAAATCTATTAATTTCGGGCTTATTTATGGTATGGGAGAGCATAAATTATCAAAAGAGCTTGGGATAAGACATAGAGAAGCTAAAAAATATATTGATTTATATTTTGAAAAGTATTCTAAAATTAAAGAATTTAAAGAAAGTGTTTTAGAAGATGTTAGAGAAAATGGATTTATAAAAACTTATTTTGGAAGAATTAGATATTTTTCTGATATTAATTCAAGAAATAGAAATATAAAAAATCATGTAGAAAGAATGGCATTTAATACATTAATTCAGGGTACAGCTGCAGATTTAATTAAATTTGTAATGGTGAAAATACACAGTTATTTAAAAACTCTTAATTATAGTGCAGATATGTTATTGCAGATTCATGATGAACTCATAATTGAAGTTGATGATAATTATACGGAAGAATTATATTCTAAAATAAAAGAAATAATGGAAAATACATATAAATTTGATGTTCCTTTAATTGTAGACGGTGTTATTAGTGAACATTGGGAAAAGTGATTACATTATAAATTCATCAATTTTTAAATCAAAGAAAAGTATTTTTAAACTTAGATTTTTATTAAGTCTATACTCCCTTGGTCTTAACCAATTTTCTGTATAAGGATATACTAAATATATAACTTTACAATTTTCATACTTCGTCCCATAAACATACATTTGGTACAAGTCAGGTTGACTTATCTTGTCATTTTGTTGAAGATGTCTCCACTTTGTATCAAAAATTACATGTTCTTTGATTTTATTGTTTTCATCTGTTACTTTTATTACTACATCTAGTTTTAAGGGGAAGTGGTTATTGTTATTGTTATCAATGGCTAAGAAATGGCTTTTATCTTGGAGTTTTATTTCATATTCTCTATATGCTTTACAATTTTTCTTGAAAAATTGCCCAATATAACTTTCAAATAAAGTGTTCATATCAAAAAGAAGTGTAAGTGCTATGTTTTTATCTTTATAAGTTGAAAAGTTTTCGTTTAGTAAGAATATTTCAGACCAAGAGATAATGGGTTTTTTAATTATATCTAGAGAATTTATCATTTTTATTAAGATTTCTTTTGATTTTGTTACATCTTTCTCTAAATCAGTAATTTTAGGCAAAATTTCAAGGGTAAAGCCATTTTTCAATTGAATTACACCAACGAAATTTTGAGCTTGTATATATTTTTTACCTTTGTATGACTTTAAAAGTAAAAATGGGGTATCATTTTCTAAAATAAAATTTTCTAGACTTGCAAAAGTTTCTTTGTTTATTTCGTTATTGTCTGAGTATAGTTTTTGACATTCTATTAATTGTATAGTGATTTTTTGTTTTTCCATTTAAAACCTCAAATAGATAATTACATTAGCATATTAAAGAATTAATTTTCAAATTAGTTTTTTATTAAAATATTTATATCATGCTATGATAACAATTTGTATTTAATTTTATAGCTAGATATTCAAAAGAGGCTAAATATATGTTATACTAATTTCGTTATGATATTTTATCAGGAGTAATAATGAAGTTTAGTGATTATCACATATTAAAAGATATAAAGAAGAATTTAGATAAACTTGGGTTTACTAGGCCAACTGATATACAATTTAAATCTATTCCTCCTATTATGAAGGGTGAAGATGTTCTTGCGGTTGCACAAACAGGAACAGGAAAAACTGCAGCATTTGCAATTCCTTTAATTGACATGATTCATAATATTAAAAGTAGCAAACGCTCTTATGGAATTAAAGCACTCGTTATGGTTCCAACAAGAGAATTGGCTATACAAATTGCTAAAGTATTTAGTAAGTTATCAAAAGGGACAAATACAAAATCTTTTGCTATTTACGGTGGAGTAGAGCAAGATGCTCAAATTATTAATTTAATTAAAGGAATAGATGTTTTAATCGCAACTCCTGGAAGAATGTTTGATTTGATTTCACAAGGATTTATAAAACTTGATGGTATTTCAACTATAGTCCTAGATGAAGCCGATCAGATGTTAAAATTAGGATTTTATAAGGATATTCAAGATATTAAGAAAAAAGTTAATCATAAACACCAAACACTATTCTTTTCTGCAACTATTGATAAAGAAATAAAAAAAATAGCTTATTCACTTGTCCGAACTAATGCAATAAGAATTGAAATTTCTCCCAAAGACCCAGTTGCAAAAAATATTACTCATTTTGTGGCTTTTATTGAAAAAGATGATAAAAGGTTTTTCTTAAAGAATTTAATAGAAAATAATCCTGATTATAAAATCATTGCTTTTGTAAGAACTATAGTAAGAGCTGATAGAATTAGTAAATCTATGAAAAATTTTGAAATAGAAAGTAAAACTATACATAGAGAAAAAACTCAAGAAGAAAGAACAAACATTATGAAACAATTTAGAAATGGTGATTTTAAATTATTGATTACTACTGATATTTTAGCTAGAGGTATAGATGTTCCTAATGTTGATTTAGTTATAAATTATGATTTACCTGAAGTAACAGAAAATTATGTTCATAGAGTAGGGAGAACAGGAAGAGGTAGAAATAAAGGCCTTGCTATTTCATTTTGTAGCAATGATGAAAAGAAGATTTTAGAAGAAATAGAGGGCTTTTTAGATAAAAAAATTGAAGTTTTGAAGATGAGTAAAAAAGAATATAGAACAATTTTAGAAATTGCAAATGAACCTGATTCTTGGCAAGATTTAATGGCACAAGCAGAAAAAGAAGATAAAGAATATAAAGAAAAAAAAGCTAAAAAATCTAAAAAAAAGAAAAATAAAAAGAAATAAATATTTAAATCCTTATAAACAACTCTTAATAAATGCAGAAAATAATGGATGTGCAGAAAATGGTTTAGATTTGAACTCGGGGTGAAATTGTGATGCAATGAAAAACGGGTGGTTACTAAGCTCTATTATTTCCACTAAGTTTCCTGATGGAGATATTCCCGAAATAATTAATCCCTTTTCTTCTAATAGCTCTTTATACTTATTGTTAAATTCGTATCTATGCCTATGTCTTTCTGATATTTTGCTTGAATTATAAATTGAACTTGCTAGGCTATCTTCTAGTAAAACGGTATCATAAGCGCCCAATCTCATAGTTGCCCCCATAGTTTCAACTTTTTTCTGTTCTAACATTAAATCAATTACAGGATTTTCACAATCATCTTTAAACTCACTACTATTTACATCTTTAAGTTTTGCGATATTTCTTGCAAATTCAATAACTGCAATTTGCATACCAAGACAAATGCCTAAAAATGGAATTTTATTAACTCTTGCGTATTCTACTGCTTTTATCTTTCCCTCAACTCCTCTATGCCCAAATCCTCCAGGAACTAAAATGCCATCTACATTATTAAAAAATTTAGCAACATCTTTACTCTTTTCTAGCTCTTCTGAATCAATGTATTTTAAGTTAACTTTAGATGAATTTTCTATTCCTGCATGAGTAAGTGCTTCATTTAAGCTTTTGTAAGACTCTGTTAGGTCAACATATTTACCAACTATGGCTATAGTTTTGTTAAATTTAGGATTTTCTATGTTTTCTACTATTTTATACCATATTTGAAGTTTAGGAGGAAGAGTATCAAGCCTAAAAATATTTAATATTTTAGAATCTAAGCCTTGTTTATATAAAATTAATGGAAGTTTATATATAGTATTTGCATCTAAGGCTGTAATCACTCTATCAAAAGCTACATTGCAAAATAAAGATATTTTTTTTCTAACTTCATCGGGAATTTCTCTTTCTGCTCTGCAAACTAATATGTCTGCCTGAATCCCAATTTGCATTAATTGTCTAACAGAATTTTGAGTAGGTTTAGTTTTGAGCTCATCTGCTGCTTTTAAATAAGGAACAAGAGTCATGTGTATTGATAATGCTCTTTCAGGGCCTAATTCCATTTTTAATTGTCTGACTGCTTCTAAAAAAGGTAGAGATTCTATATCTCCAACTGTACCGCCTATTTCTATAATAACTATGTCGTAATTTGCCGTATTACCAAGTATTCTGTTTTTTATTTCATCTGTAATATGAGGAATTACTTGTACCGTTTTCCCTAAATATTCTCCTTTTCTTTCTCTTTCTATAACAGAGTAATACACTTGACCTGATGTAAAATTATTGTTTTTATTCATATTTGCATGGGTAAATCTTTCATAATGGCCTAAATCTAGGTCTGTTTCTGTTCCATCGTCTGTTACAAAAACTTCACCGTGCTGAAAAGGACTCATTGTGCCGGGGTCAATGTTGATATAAGGGTCAAGTTTCATTATTGTAACATTTAATCCTCTTGCTTCTAAAAGTGCAGCAATTGAAGCACTAGTTAAACCCTTTCCTAATGATGAAACAACTCCACCCGTCATAAATATATATTTTGTCATAAAATTCTCCTATTAATAAAAGCTAGTTTTTTAATTTCTATTTATATAATGAGAAAGATTATTTATATATATTTAGGCTAATTCTGTCAAGGGAGAATTTCCTTTTATTTATTTACTCCATTTTCTTCCATATTTTTATCATGAGATTTATTAATTTCTTTTAACTCTTTTAAAATAGGTGCTAAATCTTTAGTATAAAAGTAAATTATCAATAAAGATATAGGAACAGTCAAAAATAAGTAATGTAAACTAGGATTTTTGATATTTTCTACTAATAAATGCACTTTAAAGCCAAATAAAAGGGAAGTTGTTATTATAAATCCATAGAAATTTATAGTTAGGGAGTGTAAAGTTTGTTTGAAATTATCGTACTTAAAACTGTAAACCTTCATTACTACAACCTTGTGATGTTATTTTTTTTTAATATAAAAAAGTAAGTTCCTAAAAATAATATAAAAATAGATAACATAAAGTAATTGCTATTGATTTTGAAAAAATCTTTTAATGCTATAATAAACAAAGATATAAAAGCAGAAATTATCATTAAGTTTTTATTGTTAATTAAACTTTTCTTTATAACATAAAAAAATGAAACCAATAACATTATATAATACAATAAACTTAGAAAAATAATATAATTTATGTACAATGTACTAAAAGGTAGGGCTATTAAGTATAAAATAAACATAATTATTAGTACCAATGCCTTAGCTTTTATATTTTTAAAATTTTCATTATCCATTTTGAGCCTCCTATGGCCTCTCGAGCGAGTCGGTATAGCCATTATTTAAATTATCTGAATTAAAATCACCACCTGTATTACTACAACCTTGCCCTAATTTCTGATTTCTGAACATTTTTCCTTTTAAATAATATGCTGGTGCTTTTATCATATTTTAAGATAGGTGTCAAATATAAAAAAACTTTGTTTTTGATGTTACCACTTTTATAAGACTACGGGTATTTAAAACGCTTAAGAGAAAGATTTGTAAAAAAGAATTTAAAACAAGGTAAGTTTTAACATATTAATTATCTTTAATATTTAACTCTTTTTTTAAATCTTTGATTTTTTCTACAGGTAAATCTGTTATCCTTGAAATAAAAGCGATATCAACGCCTTCATTTAACATTTTAATTGCTGTTTCTATTTTACCTTCTATTTTACCCTTTTCTATTCCTTTTTCTATTCCTTTTTCTATTCCTTTTTCTATTCCTTTCTCTATTCCTTTCTCTATTCCTTTCTCTATTCCTTTCTCTATTCCTTTCTCTATTCCTTTTTTTTCTCCTCTTTCTTCAATTTCATTAATCAATCTCATCATTCCACCCATTTTATCCTCCTTATTTAAAGTTTTTAGAGCTTCTTTAATATCTATTCTATCACTTGATATTAATTTAACAAATTTATTGATTTTATCAAGCATTATTAATTCTTTTTCTTTGTCATAACCTGATAATATCTGCTTTATTTTTAATACTATTTCATCTAAATCTTCTTGATTAATTTCTTTATTATCAGTTGCTAAAATATTACTTAATAAATTATCTATCATTTTTAAGTCTTTTAAACTCTTTTCATTTAACATTATTTTATAGATATCAAATTTAGCTATATAATTTATTGCATTATTAAATGGTTGTTCTATTAATTTAGTTAAATCAAATTCAAAATTCCACTTAGTTTCTCCTATATAAAATAATATAGGCAAAATAAATGGTAATTTTTTATCTTTATCATTCTTATTTCTATTTTTTAATATATCAATATGTAATAAACTATCATAAATCAAAAATCTAAAAGGCATTTTTCTATCGGGTATTGATTGAAATTCTATGTGAATATAAAAATAAATTTTATTAGCTTTAAGTTTAACGCTCCAAAGTAAATCTTTCCTAAATTCTTTTAAGTCTTCTGATAAAAAATCTGTTTTTTCCTTTTTTAATGTTCTAAAATCTATATTTCTAACCCAATCTTCATCTATAAAACCAGTTATTAATTGTTTCATTAATGTTTTATTATCTAAAAGCTCTTTTAAGATTTTATCATAACGGTTCTCTATTTTATTTTTATCCTTATTTTCTACCATTAAACCCTCCTATTTTAGTATAACTTCTTTTATTTAAATGTGCAAGTGAGGAAGATTTTAAATTTATAATACATATAATATGAAATCTTCGTGAAATTGTAAAAAGAGTAACATCGTAAAAGATAAAATAATAAAGAAACAAATTACGAATCATAGATGCCATATCATAAATCTAGAAATTTCCTTTTATACCTATAGATGGAAAAAACGGAACTGCTTCAACAATTTTAAAATTTGTGTAGTTATGATTGTATATCTTTCCTTCTTCATTTTTGTAGTTTGTGATATTTTGTATATCAAGATATAAGGATAATTTCCAGCATTCAAAAACAAAATTTTTATTAATTTTAAAATCAAGCTGAAAGAAGTTTTTGAGCCTTTCTGAATTTTTATTTGCATAAATGGGAATATATTTATTTTTGTCACTATCAAAAACAGAACCTGTTACAGGAGTATATGGATTTCCGGTATTGTATCTTAGTGATATTGATACATTTATGTTGCTAAAAAGTTTATACATTGCCACAATATTTAAAATATGAGTTTGGTCATAATCAAATAAATTCCAGTCATCTTTATCGGATTTTCTGTAAATAGCTCTCATTAAAGTATATGATATCCAACCTGAAAAACGCTTCTTAAATGGATATTTAATTAAAAACTCTGCACCATAAGCTTTTCCTTGTCCATCATTGCTGTAGTTGTGGTCTTCTGGGAGTGCCCTTACTACAAGGTTTTTTTGGTCATTATAAAATAAATCCAGAGTAGTTAGAAAAACGTTATTTTCATATTTTATACCTGTTAGATATTGTATTGAGTACTGATTATTTAAATTAGGATTTCCAAAGTTTTTATCAACCTGATATTCAAATGGAGGTTGATGAAAAATGCCAACTCCTAATTTTATCAAAAAGTCTTTTGTGATTTTATAAAAACTGTTAAGTCTTGGGTCAATGTAAAATGAATTATTATATGAGAGGTATTCACCTCTTACCCCCAAAGACATACCAAAGGAGTGAAAATATAAAGATAAATCACTATAAAGAGCTGATAGATAGTAATCCCTTGTCATGAAGTAATTTGTTGTATTGTAATCTCCCATTGTTGATTCAGCAGGATAGTTTTTGGCTATTGAAACAGGAACTTCGGCATAATAATACAATCTGCTTGCCCAGTTTTCTGTACCAATGGTTAATTTAATGTTTTTAGATACTTTGATGTTTAAATCCTCTTTCATAATTGCCAAATAGGGCGTGTTTCTGACTTTTACAAATTCCCCAATTTTAAATGAATTATCACTATATTGAAATGAAAGTGAAAAATTCGATTTAATTTTTTTATTTATTTTCAAATACCAGTCAAATATATTAACAATTAAAAAGGACTTAGCTGAATAATCATCGTAGTTAAGTAGTTTTGAACTGTTTTCACTTAAAAATTTGTAAGTGTCATTTGAGCCGAAATGAGTAAAGGATATTTTATTTTTTCTACTAAAAGCATAATTATATCTTAATTGCCAATCATAATAAATGGGAAACCTTCGTGATATATCATTATTTTGGAAGATTAAAGGAAAAGTTTTATCTATAAGGCTTTTTCTAAATGTAATGGCAAAACCTGATTTGTTATTTATAGGATATTCAATTAAAGTTGATATTTCTGTCATATTTATATCAAGATATCCATGGGTATTTTTACTGTTTTTTAGTGTATTTGCATCTCTTATATTAACATTTACAACTCCGCCTATTGCTTTCCCATATTTTATGGGGTAGTTTCCAGGGTAAAAATCTATGTTTTCTATTAGCTCTGAGTTAAAGATAGGAGTTATTCCTGCAAAGTGATATAAAATTGGTATATAGTGTCCATTTATAAAAATTCTACTGTTTGTACTTCCCGTTCCTCTTATTACTATTCCATCAGAGTTAAGGGTATTATTTCTTGATACTCCAGGGAGTTTTTCTAGTAATTTGACAAAATTATGTTTTGTTCCTGCCACATTGGTCAGTTCTTCTTTGGTAATATTCCGTTTGTTAATATCGTTTTTGTCTTTTTTCTTTTTTATATTTAAATTGTATTCGCTAACATTGCTCTTTTTTAAGAATATTGTTTTTTTTATATCTTGATTTTCTTTTAGCTCTATTTCAAATTCTTTGTTTTCATATCCGCTGATTTCACTTATTATTAAAATATATTTTTGTGCTTTTAAATCATTAAATACAAAAGAGCCATTTTCTTTTGTATATTCTTCAAGTTCTTCATTCTGGGATTGTGAAATTAATTTAACGGAAGCATAGGCAATGGGTTCTCGGTTTCCTGATTGAAGTAAAGTTCCTTTTATTGAGTTTGAAAATAAAGGGATAACTATAAATAAAAATAAAAGATATATAAAAAATTTCAAAGTAACTCCTTTTAGTCAATATTTATAACTTTCCAAGTTATTCCACCTCGTAAATTTGTTGCAACAATATAAAGTTGCTTACCAGAAATATTTTTAAAATTATTATCAGGTATTAAATTTACATTTTCAATATCGTTATTACTGTAAAACTGAACTGTTTCATATCTTGAAAATTTTCCGAAATTAGTTTTCCATGAAATTTTCATAAATTCCTTGTCTCCGATTGAACCATAGAAGGAGTTTTCATCTAAAACAGCCCTTAAAGAATGCTCTGGTTTATCAGAGAGAGTTAAATTATTATTTTGACCTATATTTTTTCCATCAACAAAAATATCTTTAATAACAGGATTAGTGTTTGAAATACTATATTCATCTGATATAATTCTTATTCTTTTAAAACTGATTTTAAATACGGAATTTTTTCCAAAAAGAGTTTCTTTGCTTATATTTTTTAGCTCATTTTTGCACTTATCAAGTTTTGCTTCACAAATGCCTCCGATCACATAAATATATTTTGCTTTTAAATTATAGTTTTCAAGACTTGTTTTATTTATCTTAAAACTGAAAGTATCTATATTGCTAGAAATTATTTCAATATACTTATTGATATCGGAGCTCATACAGGCGATTAATCCTGTTTCTGTTTCGCCATGATTTTGAGGGTCACATAGTAGCCATATTTTATGATATTCTTTACTATAATTTATAGGTTCTGCAACTAACATTTTGGTTTTGATTAGTTGATTTACATAAGCATCTGGTTTATCTGCCTGTATTCCAAGTATTTCAAGGCTTTTTATTTGTGTAATGTCGTTGAATGTTTCGTATTCAGAGCAATTTAGTATTATAAATGACATTGTTACGAGAATTAATAAATTAAGAATTATTTTCATTTTCTCCTTTATGTAATAAAAAATAAAATTTATTCCTGTCTTTTATAGTTTTTAATTTGATTTATGTCAATATTATTTTGATGAATATTTAGAGAAATAATATTATTACTTGGAATTAAAGTATTTTTTATTTTTTACATTTTTATTAGACATTGGCCATCAGTTTGAACATAGTTGTCATCACAAACACATGCAGTATTTGATGCTCTATGACTATTTTCTGGACAATCTGTTTGAGTACAGAAATCATGGACTTCTCTAAATCCCATATTGCAAGTACACTCCCCATTATTATCTTGCATATTTGGAGCATAACAATTATCTGTTATGCAAACGATTTCTCCTCCAGGTTCTCCGTTATTATAGTATCCATCATTACAAACCCATTCCCCATTTGAGTCACAATGAGTATTACTATCAGAGCCTTGGCCACAGTCAACATGTTCATTATGCTCAGAACAAACTAATGTTTCATTTCCTCCAACATATTCAATATTAGAATCATAACCATTATCACAGATACATTGTGGAGCAGTTGAATTTACAATACAATGTTGGTTAGAATCACAAAAATGATTTAAACAAGTGTTCTCAACGCATTCATTACTATCTTCTGCTAAAACTTGACCCTCCGGACATGAAGTGACTGGGCCTGGTGCACAACCAAATGTAAAAAGAATTAATAATAATGTAAATAAGCTTAGATAAAATTTAGACATTTAAACCTCCAATAAATGACACACTGCATCATATCTCTTATTTAAATGAAAGTCAAGAGAAATAATTCCTTTGTAGGAATAGGGTGGTAAGTGTAAGAATCATGCCAAAAGAAGCTTTAAATCGTATTTGTATGCCTTGCCATGGTAGAAAGAATAGAAGACTTGAAAAGAAAATACTTAAGAATTTGTTTTTATCAAAATAAACTTGGTTGTAAATGGGGTAACCCTACTATTGGTATGGTCGCAGGTAATAAAGAAATTAATTGTAAAAATGTTAAAAAATAAACCAATAACCAAATAATATAAGCAAAAACTATACAAAAAATTAAATAAACTTGCCAAAAGATGCTCTTTTTATTAATATAGCTAAAACTTTTTAGGGGATATATGACAACTTTTGAAACAATTGAAGAAAAATATGAAAGATTAGAAAAGAAAAAAGAAGCCACTAAACTTGGTGGTGGACAAGCTAGAGTAGACAAAAGGCATTCGCAAAATCGTTTAACAGCAAGGGAAAGAGTTGATTTATTATTAGATGAAGGAACTTTTGTTGAACTTGATGCTTTTAGAGTTCATAGAACGACTGAATTTGGAATGGGTGATAAAAAAATATACGGAGATGGTGTTGTTACAGGCTATGGAAAAATTGATGGCCGTCTTGTTTATCTGTTTAGTCAGGATTTTACTGTTTTTGGTGGTTCACTTGGTGAGGTTTTTGCTGAAAAAATCACAAAGGTAATGGACCTTGCTGCAAAGGTTGGGGCTCCTTTTATTGGTTTAAATGACAGTGGTGGAGCGAGGATACAGGAAGGTGTTAAATCTTTAGGGGGGTATGCTGATATATTTTTAAGGAACACTCTTTATTCGGGAGTTATTCCTCAGATATCTGCTGTGCTGGGACCATGCGCAGGTGGCGCCGTTTATTCTCCAGCTATAACAGATTTTATTTTTATGGTAAAAGATACTTCATATATGTTTATCACTGGACCTGATGTTATAAAAACTGTTACCCATGAAGAAGTTACAAAGGAAGAGCTTGGTGGAGCGATGACTCATAATTCAAAATCAGGAGTTGCACATTTTGCAAGTGGAACAGAAGAAGATATGATGAATCAGATTAAAGAGCTGTTGAGTTTTATTCCTTCAAATAATAGAGACGACGCTCCTATTGTTCCAACAGATGACCCAATTAACAGAGTAGAATCTTCTTTAAAGCAATTGATACCAATAAATCCAAATAAACCTTATGATATTAAAGAATTAATTAAAAAAGTTGCTGATGAAAATTATTTTTTTGAAGTACAAGAACATTATGCTAAAAATATGGTAATTGGGTATATTCGTTTAAATGGTAAAACTGTTGGAGTAGTTGCTAATCAGCCAATGGTTCTTGCTGGAGTTCTTGATATTAATGCTTCTGCAAAAGCTGCAAGGTTTGTAAGATTTTGTGATGCGTTCAATATTCCTCTTTTAACTCTTGTAGATGTTCCAGGATTTTTACCAGGAGTTTCTCAGGAATATGGTGGAATTATTAAGCATGGTGCAAAATTATTATATGCTTTTGCGGAAGCAACAGTTCCTAAAGTAACACTAATTACAAGAAAAGCTTATGGTGGAGCTTATGATGTGATGTCTTCTAAACACATAAGAGCTGATATTAACTATGCCTATCCAACGGCTGAAATTGCTGTAATGGGTGCAGAAGGGGCTGTTAATATTATTTATAGAAAAGAAATCGCAAATAGTGATGACCCCGAAAAATTAAGGGCTGAATTTACTGAAAAGTATAGAAGTGAGTTTGCAACACCATATAAGGCTGCTGAACTCGGCTATATTGATGAAATTATTCTTCCTGAATTTACAAGAGAAAAGTTAATTAATGCCTTTGAAATGCTAGAAAATAAAGTGCTAAAAAATCCATGGAAAAAACACGGAAATATACCTTTATAAATTATCACTTTTCCATTCTTTATATTCATCAAAATCTTTTTTTACCATATTTAGTGCAATTTTTATTACAGTTAAGTCATCTAGATAACCTACTATGGGTATAAAGTCAGGAATTAAGTCAAGCGGAGCTAGGAAATAAATAATTGCCCCTGCAATGGTGGCTATTGTTTTCCAATTTACTTTTTTATAATCACCTTTTATATAATCTGTAATCATGTAAATCATCATTTTTATATCTTCCCAAGTATCCTTTAATAGCTTGGGGATTTTACTTTCTAACTCTTTAATTTTTATTAAGCCATCCTTGGAAGCTTCAATAACATCACCTTGGTTAATTTCCTTAATTGTGTTTTCAAATTGCTTTTTTGCTTCTTTTTTTTGTTTTTCAGATAGTTTAGTAACCATAAGCACCTCTTAAAGTATTAAAACAATTTATTAATGTACATATATCACAAAAAGTAAATAGTTAAAAGTTTTTAGGTATTTTTTTAAAAAAATTATAAAAAAATTATTTTTAAGAAATACTAACTTGACTTTTTAGAAAGTTTGTGGCAATATTACGGCCTTAAGATGGTTTTGGAGGATAAAATGAAAAGGACATTTCAACCAAGTAATAGAAAAAGAAGTAGAAAGCACGGTTTTATGAAAAGAAATAGTACCGCATCAGGTAGAGCAATTCTTAAAGCTAGAAGAAGAAAAGGAAGAAAACAACTTGCTTCAACAACATACAAAAAATAATTATCCTAAATCTTTAAGGCTACTTAAAAGACGAGAGTTTTTAAAGACACAAAGGGGTAAATCATTTAATCATAATAGTATGATTTTAGCTATAGATAAAAATAACTTAGATATTTTTAAGTTTGGTATTGTTGTATCAAAAAAAGTTGGCAATGCTGTTGTTAGAAATTACTATAAAAGAATTTTTAGAGTTTTTTTTAGAACGAATAAACCTATTTTTGAAAATGGATATAATTATGTTTTTATTTTGAGAAATCAAGTTAAAAACTATTCTTTTAAAGAATTAGAAGAAATTTTTATATCACTTGTTTCTAGCATAAAAGAATGAAGAAATTATTAATAAGGTTTATTAAATTCTATCAAAGATATATCTCGGCGAATAGACCACCAACTTGTAAGTATTATCCAACATGTTCTGCTTATAGTATTGAAGCAATAGAGGAACATGGCCCTTTTAAAGGCGTTGTTATGTCAACTTGGCGAATATTAAGGTGTAATCCATTTTCAAAAGGTGGATATGACCCTGTTCCTAATCACAAAAATCATAAAATTAATAAGGTAGAAAATGGAAAATGAAACTAATAGTAAAAATTTAATTTTAGCTGTTGTATTGTCTGTTATTGTTTTTTTGGGCTGGAATCACTTTATGGCACCTCCTGCTAGTGCTCAAAAAAAAGCTAATGTAAAAAAAGAAGTAAATAAAACTCCTGATAAAGCTAATAGTAAGGATAATACGGTGTCTTATCCTACTAAAAACACAAATGGAGAGAAAGATAAAAAAGTAAATAAAGAAAAAATAGAAGATAGCTCTACTTCAAACATTGATTATAATCAAAAAGAAGAATTTGTAACTTTAGAAAATAAAGATATTGAAGCAAGCTTCTCAACTTATGGTGCTTCTTTAAAATCTCTTAATCTAAAAGGTAAAAAATATACCTTAGATAAAGCAAAAAAAGAACAGATATACACTATTAATGAATCGGATAAGAATTTTTATTCTTTATCATTTTCTATAATTAAAAATAGAGCTACTTACTTAAAGAATTATGCTCCCTTTAAAGTTACTAAAAAAGATAAATCTTATGTTGTATTTACTTTTCAGAATAAAGAATTTAAAATTACAAAAACATATAAATTGAATAAAAAATACTCACTTACTTTAAATGTAAAAATTGAAAATGTATCTTCTTCTGATTTATTATTTACTACAATTACAAAATTTTCATCTTATTATGACCATAGAGTTGAAAAAACAAATATTTTTGGTAAAGAAGGAAAAACTTTTTTTTATAAAACCAGTCACGGTGATTTTGAGAGAGTTAAATCAGATGACTTCAAAGAACCAATTGTAAAAAAAGAACTTACTTTTGTAGGAGTTGATGATAGATATTTTATATCATTAATAAAGCCATCATATAAAGACACTCTTACTTTTAAAATTAACAAAGAAGTAATAAAGAAGGATGCTATAGAAGATGTTAGATTTACTTTTGGTTCTGAGCCCTATAAATTGAATCCTAATAAATCAATAGAATATTCTTATGAGTTATATAATGGTCCTAAAATTCTAGAAAACTTAAAGGCTTTGGGGGCAAATGATGGTATCGATTATGGAATATTTGCTGTAATTTCAAGGCTTATTTTATGGTTATTATTATTTTTATATGGTTTCTTAGGGAATTACGGTGTTGCTTTAATTGTATTAACGCTAATTGTTAAACTAGCTCTTTATCCATTAACAAAATCTTCTTATGCTTCTATGCATAAAATGAAAAAACTTAAACCAGAAATGGATAAATTAAAAGAAAAATATGGTAAAGATAAAGAAAAAATTGGTCGTGAGACTATGGCTCTTTATAAAAAACATGGTGTTAGCCCACTAGGTGGTTGTTTGCCTATGCTTTTACAGATGCCTATTTGGTTTGGTCTATATAGAGCAATACAATATTCTGTTGAATTATATAATGAGCCATTTGTATTATGGATACAAGATTTATCTGTTTCTGATCCATACTATATACTTCCTATAACAATGGGAATATTAATGTTTTTTCAACAAAAAATGTCTTCTGCTGGAATGGATCAAACTCAAGCGAAAATTATGCTTTATACTATGCCTGTGTTATTTTCATTCTTTATGATTAATTTACCATCAGGTTTAGTGTTATATATTTGGGTTAATACACTAGTATCTATTTTACAACAAAATTATATTAATAAAAAACTTGATAGAGAAGACGCAAATACTTCCAAAAACACTAAAAAAGCAAAGGCTTAATCTTGCATTTATAAAATAAATACCTATAATCTTATTAGTCTTATTTCATAGAGGTTATATGAAGAAATGTTATTACTGTGCAGAAGAAATAGATGATGCTGCAGAAGATTGTCCTTATTGTGGTCACAAAACCTTAAATGAAAATGAAAAACTATGTCCCTATTGCAGTGAAATAATAAAGAAAGATGCCACTTATTGTAGGTTCTGTAATAGTAATTTGAAATCTTATGAAAATAAAAACAATTATGAAAATTTTGATGATCATAATGAAATTAATGAAGATATTAAGTATGATGAAAGTGAATTCGATATAATGAATTTTTTATTTTCGCTTAATGGACGAATAGGTAAAAAAGAATTTTTTAAATATATTGGAATTGAATTTATAACTGCATTTCTTATGGGGTTTATTGTTTTATACATGAAAATGTCCAAAGAACAAATGGATATGTTTTTAGGCGTTGTATCTTTAGTTTTTCTTTATCCAAATATTGCGGTTACCGCTAAGCGAGCTCATGACTTTAATTATTCAGCATGGTTGTCCCTTGTAACATTAACTCCATATATTGGTTTTATTTTAATGTTAATTATTGGCTTTATAGAGGGTAATCCTAAAAAAAATCAATACGGTTTACCTAAAAAAAAACTTTAAAAATACTTAGTTCTAGTTTCCAGAATAATTTAATCTATAGAAAGATAAAGTTTTATCCTAATTTTAAACAGTCTATTTTTGTATTGTTTATTGCAATTATACTAGCAGGAATGTTTTCTGCTGGTTTAGGTGTTTTATTCAAAGGTAGTGAAAACTTAGGAATTACTTTATTTTTAACAACCTCACTTTCTTTAATAATGTTTTTTGTGGTTTATTCTTTTGTTAAAAATAAGCATAAAAAAGTTTTTCTAGGGATGTTTTCAAGAGATATAAATTTTAATTTTTTATACACAATTATACCAATGATTGTTGGAACAATGTTACTAAATATTTTTTTTAATTATCTTATTCCTACAGGTCAAGATAATACATATAATGAATTTATGATGAAAATTGCTACAGATAAATCAATTATAATTCTTTTTATAATACCAATTGCAATAATTGCACCAATAACTGAAGAATTAATTTTTAGAGGGATGATTTTAAAAGGAATTGCAAGTAACCATAATGCAATTATGGCAATATTTTTATCTGCATTTTTATTTTCTATAATTCATCTTAATTTAGCACAAATTCCCAATGCTTTTATTTTAGGGGTTATTTTTGCATTTATAATGCTTCATACAAAAAATATATTTTATACTATTATATATCATGCAATAAATAACTTTTTTGTTACTTTTATGTTGTTTTTTGTTAAGCCTGAAGATCTAAGGAAAACTGATGAAATCCCAAAGGATATAGCATTCCCCCTTGGAGTAATTATTTTTGCTGTAGTTGGAGTTTTGCTTATCTTTATAGGTTTAAAATGGACAATTAAAATAATTACAAGAGAAGATAGAAGTATTATTCCAGATAAAAGAGTTTATAATGATTATTTGGCTTCTTTTGATAATAATGAAGCTGACGATTAATAATTAACTAGAAAAATTGATTGTTTGAAATAAAATGATTATACTAAGTTTTGATTTAGTAATGTATAGAGGGAATTATGAATTTTGCTGTTATTTCAGATACTCATCTTGGAGACAAGGATTGTGGACTTGTTATAAAAAATAAAAATAAAGATAAATATGAATTAGGTAAATTTTATGAATATTTTTATAAAGGGATGAAAGCAAGTTGTGATTACATGATATTGCTTGGAGATACTTTTGATTTTGCAATTGAGGATTATAGTGATGCTTATGAAGCAGGAAAAGTGTTTTTAAATAAAGTTGTCGAAGATGGTTTTGTAAGAAAAGGTTTTATTTATATTCCAGGGAATCATGATTTTAATCTATGGCCATTAATAGAATATGAGGCAAATATTATTAATAGGTTAAAAGATGGACAAAAAGTAAGAAAATTTCAAAACTCTTTACCTGCAATTATTGATGCAAGAAGCGGGAATGCTAAGTTTTCACTTTATGGAGTAAAACCTCATGAAAATAATGGTAATTATGAGTATGGAGGAATGTATTTAGATAATTTAATTGATAAAAAGGAGATTACATTTAATATCGCATATCCCAATTTATATCTTTTTACTAAAAAAGAAACGGTATTATTCACTCATGGGCACTATCTTGATACTTATTGGTCTTTGTTTTCTAATTATGCTGGAGAGTTGACTAAAAAAATTAATAAAAATGAATCTCCTGATTTTATATCTCTTGATGTAAATAATATGTCTGAAATGGTTGATATAAATCTCCCCCTTAATCAACTTGCTTCATCTGGGGTTGGTCAATCTGGAAAACTTGGGAAAATTGTAAATAAAGTTGAGCATAATCTAAAGAATAATAAAATAGGAAGAGTAGATGTTTATATAATAAATTTATTTAGATTATTAGAAAATAGTATCTTAAAAAGTTGGCCTGATCTTTTAAGAAAATTACTTTTTAAAATGCTTAAGAAAAAATCTATTGAAGCTATAACTGAAGTTTTTAATAATTATAACACTCCACGGGATAATAAGGCATTTTTGAAAGAAAATATCAAGAGATTAGAAAAGTTTTATAATTTAACAGTGAAAGAATTAAAAAGTTTAAAGTTTTCAGATGATGAAAATAAGTATTTAGAGTATCAGTTGGAGAAAGAATATATAGAACCTAATAAAATAATATATGGTCATACTCATGTTCCTAGAGGTTGTGGTGAATCAGAAGTTATAAAAATTAATAATAAAAAAATTTATACATATAATTTAGGTGGTTGGTTATCAAAGGATAAAAAGAATTGGAGAGGTGCAGAAATATTTTTTATCAATGATAAAGGAGAGTTATCTTCTGAAAGAGTTAAGGAAAGAGGTTGTAATACTTGACACGATGCGTCAATTAAGTTATATTGAATTGTTGATTCTATTAAGGAGGATTATGCTTGATATTAAAACAGTTTATAACAAATTGTCAATACTGCCCGAAAAAGTAAAAAATAAAGCTTTTAGTAAAGTTATGGGAATTGTAATTCCGTTTTCTGCAAAATCTAAATTTGATATAGAAAAATTAAAAGAGGGATATATGAGGGTTTCTATACCTTATATTAAATCTAATATGAATCATATCAGAACTCATCATGCTCTTGCGATGAGTGAGCTAGGAGAACTTGCAACAGGAGTTTGTTTAGCTTATTCTTTACCTAAAAATAGTCAGGTTATTTTAAAAAGCTTAAGTACCGAATATTTAAAAAAAGGAAAAGGTAAGTTAACTGTTGAAGCAGAGTTTAATTTAAGTGATATAAAAGATAGGGGTGATGTTGTTTTTGATGTTGAAATTAAAAATAAATCAAAGGAAACTGTGGCAAAAGCTCAGTATATTTGGCATTATAGAATAAATTTTAAGAAATAATATGATATTAATAAAAAGATATACAAATAGAAAGTTATATGATACTGAAAATAGCAAATATGTAACTATTTCAGATATTATTAAATTGATTCAAAATAATAAAGAAATAAAAGTAATAGAAAATAATACACAAGAAGATATTACAAATGTAATTATGGCTCAAGTATTATTAAAAATAGAACAAAAAGAAAATTCTAGAAAAACAGATGCCTCCAAAAAAGGCATAAAGGCACTGATTCAGAATTCTGGAGATTCTTTAAGTAATTATATCAATAAAACAAAATATACAATAAAAAATGAAGTTGATAAAATTATAAAAAAAGGTGAAACTGAATTAAATGATTTAGCAAAACAGTTTCAACAGTTTTACGATTCTTCTACTACTGTAGTTGAAAATATCCCTAAAAGAATAGATGAAAAGGTAAAAGAGTCAATTAATACTTTATTTCCTGTTCAAAGAATAAAAGAATTTGATAATTTAGTTAAAAAAGTTGATAATTTAGAAAAAAAAGTTAAAATTCTTGAAGAGAGGCTGTTGGAGTTTGATAAAGATGAACAAAAATAAGGAGCTTTTTAATAAAAGAGTTATTGTTGTAACGGGAAAGGGCGGTGTAGGTAAGACGACAGTTTCTACTGTAATTGCAATAGCTGCTAAGAAATTAGGTAAAAAAGTATTAATTTGCGAAGTTAATACAAAAGAAAAGATTGCTCCTGCTTTAGGTTATAAAGAGTCAAATGGAATTGTTCAAGAAATTGAAAATAATTTATCTACAGTAAATATTATCCCTAATAAAGCAATGGAAGAATATGGTCTTATGATATTAAAATCAAAATTTATTTATAATACTGTTTTTAATAATAAATATGTAAAGAAATTTTTATCTGCAATACCTGGACTTTCTGAAATTCTAATTTGGGGTAAAATAAGATTTCATGAGCAAGAAAAATTAAAAAATGGGCAAAATAAGTATGATATTATTATTGTGGATGCTCCTGCAACAGGGCATGGTATTTCTTTTTTGAAATTGCCTATCGCAATATTATCAATTCTCCAAAAAGGGGCTTTAGCCAAAGAAGGAAAAGAGCTTTATGTTTTGCTTACAGATGAAACTAAAACTAGTATTAATATTGTTACCATTCCCGAAGAGTTGCCCGTGAATGAAGCAAGAGAATTAGTAGATGTTGTGAAAAAAGAGCTAGCTATGCCATTAGGTAATTTATTTATTAATTCTAATGTAGGTAAATTATTTTCTTCTCAAGAATTATCCTTATATAAAACTTTAAAAAATCTTGATGGTGATAGTGTTAATATTTTAAAAAAAGCTACCAATTATAGGCTAAATAGAGAAAAGTTAAATCAAAAATATATTAAAATAGCTATTGATCATATTGATTTACCTTCAGTAATTTTTCCGTATTTATTCGTTGAAAAATTTGAAAGAAAGGATTTTGAATATTTGGCTGATATTTTACTTAAAAATTAAGGGAAATATGGAAAACTTTAAAACTTTAATAGAAAATTCTAAAATCATTGTATCAGTTGGTAGTGGTGGCGTTGGAAAGACTACTGTTTCTGCCTCAATTGCATTACAAGCCGCTATAAATGGTAAAAAAACAGTAGTTTTAACTATAGATCCTGCTAAAAGGTTGGCAAATTCACTAGGTATTGAAAAGCTAACAAATGAAATACAAAAAATCGATTTAACTCTTTTAACTGAAGTAAAACCTAAAGGAGAGTTGTATGCAATGATGCTTGATATGAAAACAGCAATGGATGACATGGTAGATAGAGAATCTAGCTCTGAGGATAATAAGAAAACTATTTTTGATAATAAAATTTACCAAATTTTTTCAACTTCTTTGTCTGGAACTCAGGATTTTGCAGCAATGGAGAAACTTTGGGATATCTATAATAGTAAAAAATATGATTTAATTGTTTTAGATACTCCTCCAACAAGTAATGCGCTAGATTTTTTAACTTTTCCACAAAGAATTTTTGATACTTTTGATAACAAAATTACAAAATTAATGATATCAATGTATCAAAATTCTGGCTCTTTTGCTTTTAAATTTTTTGGATTAGGTACCCAAGTAATATTAAAAGGGATAGGTAAATTTGTAGGAACTGAAACTTTAGAAATATTATCTTCATTTTTATTTCATATATCGGATTTAATAGAAGGGATGAAGTCTAGAAGTATAGATGTTTTTAACTTATTAAGAAGTAAGGAAGTGAATTTTGTAGTTATAACAGCTCCTACTCCTGTTTCAATAAAAGAGGCTTTATTCTTTAAAGATGAATTAAAAAGGTTTAATCTTAACTTTAGTGGTTTTATCGTTAATAGGTATCATAACAAATTTATAGATTTTGATGAAAAAATAGATAAAAATGGAGTTTTAAATAAAATAAAAAATAAAGAAAGTTTTGAAAATATATCAGAATATAAAATTGAGAAATTAATAAGTAAGTTGATCGATAATTTAGAAAAATTTAGTAAGTTAACATCAATAGAAGATAAGCACCTTGAGTTATTGAAATCTTATCCTTTTATAAAAATACCTTTTTTTGAGCATGATATATATAATTTAAATGGATTGATAAAAATTTCAAAAGAAATTTTTAAATAGTATGATTATCTATAAAATTATCTATTAAATTTAATGCCTTGTTGAACAATTCTTCGTAATGAGTTTCTGTTTTATCAAAAAATTGAGCCATATAAATAACTATTTCTTCTATGTTGTGTTCTAGTCTTTTGGGTTTTATGGGTTCTTTTCTATCTGATAAGCTAAAATACATATAAAAATTTTCTGCAATTGTTTGTTGGTACATATAATAGGAAGCCGTTGTTTCAATTGTTGAGTCTTTTGATGTGTAAATATATTCAAAACCCCTTCTTGAATTAAAATCCCCATAAAATAATACATACTGAATTTCATTTCCCTTTATTTGTTTCATTTCTTTTTTTTCTTGTGATACTTCAATATTTGTTAGTTCTTTATATAGATATTTCAAAAATTTTATTAATTCCTCTCTCTTAATATCTATATTTAACTTCTTGAAATTATATGTTACAAATTGAAAAGTCTCATGTTTTTTTATTATTGCATCTTTTAATATAGGCAATTGTTACTCCTTTAAAAATAAAAATATATCACTATTTATATTTATTATCAATTGAAATTTATTATGTAGAACTAAAGATTTAACATAAATGAACGCCCTGTTATTAATTTTTCTTGTCTTTTTATATTTTATACTTGCATTCTATACTTGATTTATGGTATCCTTCCTCGCTTGTTTTGTACACCTTGATTTAGAGGATATGATGACTAATGATTTAAATACAGAGAAAACTGACTTGAATGAAGAAGAGATTATTGAAAAGAAAGTGAATAATAACCCTAATTTAAAGTGGTACATTATTCATACTTATTCTCAGTATGAAAAAATAGTTAAGAAAGTTCTTGAAGATAAAATTGAAAAGGAAGGCTTACAAGATTCCTTTGGGGAAATTGCAATTCCAACAGAAAAAGTTATTGGAGCGGGGAAAGACCCTAAAAGGATTACAGAAAGGAAATTCTTTCCAAGTTATATTTTAATTCAAATGGAATTAAATGATAGGACTTGGTCTTTAGTTAAGAATGTACCTAAAGTTACACATTTTGTTGGATACCGTAATAAGCCCGAAGCGGTTCCAAATCATGAAGTAGAAAGAATACTTAATAAAGCAAAAGAGGGAGCTGAAAAAGCAACTAAAAAAGCAGAATTTAGTGTTGGTGACATGGTTAAGGTTATTAATGGACCTTTTATTAACTTCCCTGGTCAAATTGATGAAATCAAGGGGGCTAAGTACCGTGTTCTAATTAATATATTTGGTAGAGAAACTCCTGTAGAATTAGGGCCTGGAGATATCGAACCAAGTAACTAGCTAATAAAGGAGTAAATTATGGCTAAAAAAATTGTAGGAATGATTAAACTACAAATAGGAGCTCAAAGCGCTACACCTCAACCACCTATTGGACCAGCTTTAGGACAATATCAGGTTAATATCATGGGTTTTTGTAAGGCATTTAATGCTTCTACACAAAGTTTAGAGAAAGGGTTAACTGTTCCAACAGTTATTACTGTTTATGCAGACAGATCTTTTACTTTTATTACAAAAACACCACCTGCTGCGGTATTGTTGATTAAGGCAACTGGTATACCTAAAGGTTCTGGCGAACCTAATAAAAACAAGGTAGGTAAGGTTACTATGGCGCAAGTAAGGGAAATCGCTGAAACTAAGATGCCTGATTTAAATGCAGCATCAGTTGAAACAGCTATGAATTCTATAATTGGAACTGCTCGTAGTATGGGCCTTGAAATTGAAGGTGAGTAAGGAGATTTAAATGGGAAGAGGTAAGAATATAAAGAAAGCTTATGATAGTTTTGATATAGATAAAAACTATACATTGAAAGAAGCTATTTCTTTAATAAAAGAATTGAAATATTCAAAATTTGATGAAACTTTTGAATTAGCAATAAATTTAGGCGTTGATCCAAGACATGCGGACCAAAATATTAGAGGTGCTGTTTCTATGCCTAATGGTTTAGGTAAAACCGTTAAAGTTTTAGCGTTTTGCCAAGGTGAAAATGAATCTGTAGCGAAAGAAGCTGGCGCTGATTATGTCGGTGGTGAAGATTTAATGAAAAAAATTCAAGGTGGTTGGATAGACTTTGAAAGAGTTGTTGCTACTCCTGATATGATGAGAGTTGTTGGTCGTTTAGGTAAGGTATTAGGACCTCGTGGAATGATGCCTACACCTAAAACCGGAACTGTTACAAAAAATATTGGTGAAGCAATTAAAGAATTGAAAGCAGGTAAAGTTCAGTTTAAAGTAGACAAAAAAGGTGTTTTACATGCACCTGTTGGAAAGGTTTCTTTTACTGTTGAAAAACTTGAGGAAAATATTATGACTCTTGTTGATCTAATTAAGAAGATGAAGCCAACTTCTGCAAAAGGTACTTATATTAAGAAGTTTACCGTTAGTTCAACTATGGGACCTGGTATCAAAGTTGATACTATGGAGTTTAAATAGTTGTTTTGTTAACTTGTCAAAGATGATGGGGGGAGACTTAAAAAACCCATCTAGATAGTTTTCTGTCCCTTTGACAGCATCCATAAAGGAGCTTATTGTGAAGAGTAGAGCTGAAAAGAAGAAAGTGATTGAGCAGTTAAGTCAGTCCTTTTCAGAGTTGACATCTCTTGTTATGGTAGATTACCAAGGCTTAAAGTCTGGTGAAATGGATGAGTTGCGTAAGTCGCTTAGAGATAACAATGTGGATTTTTATGTTGTTAAGAATAGCTTAATGAAAATTGCTGCTAAAGATACAGGAATAGAAGCAATGGGAGCTAACTTTAAGGGACCTATGAGCATCGCTATATCAAAAGATAGTCCGATTGACCCCGCTAAATGGTTATTTGAATTTAGCAAAGAGCACAAAGCTTTAGAGATTTTAGGTGGATACTTAGATGGAAAGGTTTTGTCTATAGAAGAAGTAAAAGCATTGGCATTACTTCCTGATTTAGATGGAATGAGATCTAAGTTGTTAAGTGTTTTAAATGGAGTTGCATCGAAATTTGTTCGCTTGGTTAATGCATATAAAGAAAGCCAAGAAAATGTAGCTGAGTAGTATTTGTTTAAATTGTTGTTAAAGGAGAAATAAAATGGCAGTAACTAGAGAAGAAGTTGTAGGATTTTTAAGTGGTTTAACTATTCTTGAGATGGCTGATCTTGTAGCAGAGCTTGAAGAAAAATGGGGAGTTAGTGCAGCAGCAGCTGTTGTAGCTGGACCAGCAGCAGGAGGTGAATCCTCTGAAGAAAAAACTGAATTTGATGTTATACTTACTGAAGTTGGTGGACAAAAAATTAAAGTTATTAAGGTTATCAAGGAAATAACAGGTTTAGGTCTTAAAGATGCAAAAGATTTCGTAGAAAATCTTCCTAAGACAGTTAAAGAAGGTTTACCTAAGGAGCAAGCAGAGGAGCTTGTTACTAAATTATCTACTGCTGGTGCAGGTGCTGAACTTAAATAGTTTGTAGTTTTAGAAGGGTTAAATTATTGAAAAGCTTTTAATCCAATTTATTAAGAGGTCTGATTTGTTGAAATCAATAGGTTAGGCCTCTTTTTTATTTTCAAGTTTTATCTAATGAGGGCACATGGCAGAACTAATTCAGAATAATTTTAGGCTAAGGAAGAACTTTGGAAAAATAGAAAACTTGGTACCAATTCCAAATTTACTTGAAACTCAACGAAATTCTTTTAGGAAGTTTTTAGATGCTGATTCAAAGGAATTTGATAAATCAGGTTTACATCAGCTTTTTAAATCTATATTTCCTGTTACAAATAATGATGGAACAGTTATTATTGATTATTTAGGATTTTCTTTGGACGAACCTAAATATGATGTTAATGAATGTAGATATAGAGGGGCAACATACTCAATACCACTAAAAGTGGAGTTTGAGTTAACGATTAATGATAAAATTTCTGATTCAGATAAATTACAACCCAAAGATATAAAGCATCAAGAAGTTTATTTTGGTGAAATACCAATAATGACAAGGGAAAGTACTTTTGTTATTAATGGTACAGAAAGAATTATTGTAACTCAGTTGCATAGGTCTCCAGGTCTATCTTTTATTAAGGATTCTGCATCTGTAACAAGGAAATCTAGTTATTCGGCTAAAATTATTCCTGCTGTTGGTTCTTGGCTTGTATTCGAATTTGATTCAAAGGATATTTGTTATGTTCAGATTGATACTAAAAGAAAATTGCCTGTAACAACATTTTTAAAAGCTTTAAAATATACCAATGAAGATATAGTTAAATATTTTTATGATAAAGAAGAAATTGTACTGAAAAAAGATAGAAAAGGTATTAAATTATATAAAAAAATTAATTTTGATCATCTTTTAAATAAAAAAATTCCTCATGACTTTAAAGACAAAGAAGGGAATGTTATTGTAAAAGCATCTAAAAAATTGAATGAAAGAAATCTGAATAAAATTAAAGATGCTGGGATAAAAGAGATTCTTGTAGAAGAACAGTCTATTAGTTATTTTGCTTATCATGATATTATTGATAAAAATGGTGTTTTAGTAAAACACACTATTGAAGAAATAGTTGAAGAAGATATTCAAGAATTGTATGATAGAGGAATTAAAAAATTTCCAATTATATATTTCAACCAAGTTCACGCAGGAACATACATTAAAGATACAATGCATGCTGATAAAATTGATGATTTTGCATTAAGGGAAATAGCTTATTGTGTTCAGAATAAAATCAAAGATGAAGAACATGAAGCATTATGTAGTCAGTTGAAATTTGATTCAGATACTGAATTGGAAGAATTTATTTCAATTGCAACGAGTTATACTAATACTATTGTTATAAATCAAGAACTTAAGACTAAATTCTATAAATTAATGTATAAACACATTGGCAAGGAAGCTCTTGAAGATGAAATGAGAAAACAATCTTTAAAAGAGATTTTTAGGAGAATGAGGCCTAATGAACCAGCTACATATAAAGATGCTGAACAATTTTTAGAAGATATTTTATTTAAGCCTGGAAGATATGATTTGTCTGATGTTGGTCGAATGAAGTTTAATGCTAAACTAAGTTCAAATGAATTAAGAAATAATTTAAGAAATAATTCACCTGTTCCTGCTTGGGAGCCTCCATCAATGGAAGTTAGGACTCTCAGAAGAGAGGATATAATTGAGACTATTAAATATTTAATAGACATAAAAAATAATGGTTATCATAATGCTAAAATTGATGACATTGATCATTTATCTAATCGTAGAGTTAGAGCTGTTGGAGAATTGATTTCTAATGAAATAAAGAAAGGTTTACTGAAAATCAAAAAAGGTATTGATGAAAAGATGATTAGTGCTAGTGATATTGACTTAATGAGTCCTCATGAGTTAATAAATCCAAAACCATTACATGCAACATTAAATGAATTTTTTGGGTCTTCACAGTTGTCTCAGTTTATGGATCAAACGAATCCACTTTCTGAGATAACTCATAAAAGAAGGCTTTCTGCTCTTGGGCCATCTGGTTTAAAAAGAGAAAGAGCGGGATATGAAGTTAGAGATGTTCACGCCACTCACTATGGTAGGATTTGTCCTATTGAAACACCTGAAGGGCAAAATATTGGTTTGATTTCATCTCTAGCTATGTTTACTAAAATAGATGATTATGGTTTTCTAGAGTCTCCTTATAGAAAGATAGATAACGGAAAATTAATGTCAGAGTATAAATATCTTTCTACAATAGAAGAGGAAGATAAAATTATTGCTCAGGCAGAAGTTAAATTTAATAGTGAAACGTCTGAAATTACAGATGAACATGTTTATGCAAGAAAAAATGGTGATTTTTTATATGTAAAACCTAAAGAAGTTGATTGGATGGATATTTCCACCTATCAAATGGTTTCTGTTGCGGCTGCAATGATTCCATTTTTACAAAATGATGATGCTAATAGAGCTTTAATGGGGTCTAATATGCAGCGTCAGGCAGTACCGCTTCTTGAAACAGATGCTCCTTTTATTGGTACCGGTATTGAAGAAACTGTTGCAAAGGATAGTGGTGTTGCTGTTTTAGCTGAAAGACAGGGTATTGTTGAGTATGTTGATTCAACCCGTATTGTTGTAAAAGTTCATAGTGATGATAGTGCAGAGAATGCAGAAGCGGATATTTATAATCTTCAAAAATATCGTCGTTCTAATCAAAATACTTGTATTAATCAAATTCCGGTAGTTAGAAAGGGTGATTTTGTAAATGTCAATGATGTCTTAGCTGATGGTCCTGCAACTGATATGGGTGAGATTGCATTAGGTAAAAACCTACTTGTTGCATTTATGCCTTGGCATGGATATAATTATGAAGATGCTATTTTAATTTCGGAAAGAGTTGTAAAAGAAGATGTTTTTACTTCTATTCATATTGAAGAAGAAGAGGTTTTAGCGAGAGATGTAAAACTTGGACCTGAAAATATTACTAGGGATGTTCCTGGAGCAAAAGAAGAAAATTTGTCGAAATTAGATGAAAGTGGTATAGTTAAAATAGGTGCTATTGTTAAACAAGATGATATTTTAGTTGGAAAGATTACTCCTAGAGCAGAAAAACAATTAACTCCAGAAGAAAGACTTTTAAGGGCTATCTTTGGAAGTAAAGCTGATGATGTTCAAGATACTTCATTAAGAGTTTCTCATGGTATTTCAGGTATTGTGATCGATGTAAAGGTTTTTACTAGAAAAGGTATTGAAAAAAATAGCCGTTCTATTGAAATTGAAAAGTATGAAGAAAAAAAATTAAGAAAAGATGCTAGAGATAGAAGGAATATTATTCAATCTAGTACTTTTGACTATATTAATTCTATGCTTGTAGGTAAGCAAGTTATTGAAACTGTTTTTAAGGCTCAAGGACAAAGAATTGTTTCTAAAGGTGATGTATTAGATATAGAACTTTTATCTGAATTTACAAGCATTGAATTATATTATGATTTAAAAACAGAAGATAGGGATTTAAATAAAAAAATTAAGACAATTTTAGATAATTTAAAAATTAAGTTAGACAAAGTTGAAGATATTTATAAAAAGAAACTTGATATAATTACAAAAGGAGATGAATTAACTCCTGGAGTAAGGAAAATGGTTAAAGTTATTTTAGCGATTAAGAGAAAACTACAAGTTGGTGATAAAATGTCAGGTCGTCATGGTAACAAAGGAGTGGTTTCCACTATTCTTGCAGAAGAAGATTTACCTTATTTACCAGATGGAACACCTGTTGATATGGTATTGAATCCTCTTGGGGTGCCTTCAAGAATGAACATTGGGCAGATTCTTGAGGTTCATTTAGGTTGGGCAGCAAAAGGATTAGGTGAAAAATTATATAAAATGTATAATGAAGGTAAATCCATTACTGAGCTTAAAAGCTTTTTATATAAAATTTATGATAAACCTAATGAAAAAGTATATATTGACAGTTTAGATGAAACTAATATTGAATTATTTGTAAATAAACATAAGGGTGGCCTTTATTTTGCCAATCCTGTTTTTGATGGTGTTGATGAGTCTGGTATTAGAGAGAAATTGGCTTTAGCTGATTTACCAACAGATGGGCAAACATTTCTATTTGATGGACAAACAGGTGATGTCTTTGACCAAAGAGTCACTGTGGGGGTTATGTATATTCTTAAGCTTCACCATTTAGTTGATGAAAAAATTCATGCAAGATCAACAGGACCTTATTCATTAGTTACCCAGCAACCTCTTGGTGGTAAAGCTCAGTTTGGTGGACAAAGGCTTGGGGAAATGGAAGTTTGGGCTTTGGAAGCTTATGGCGCGGCTCATATACTTAGAGAGTTTTTAACAGTTAAATCAGATGATATAATTGGTAGAGATAGAATGTATGAAGCAATTGTTAAGGGAGAAAATATTTTAAAGGCAGAAACTCCAGAGGCATTTAATGTGCTTCTAAAAGAACTTGAAGCTCTTTGTTTAAAAATTGAAAGATTAGACAAGGATAGTATTGCTATGTATGAAGATAGCCGTCGTCAAAAATTAGCTGAAATAATTATGGATTAGGAGGATAAGTGAACGATTTTCTTGGTGGAAATAGTAATATAAAAAAAGAAATGAAGAATAAAAATTTTTCAGCTTTGAGAATAAGTATCGCATCTCCTGATGAGATTAGAAATAAATCAAATGGTGAAATTAAGAAACCAGAAACAATAAATTATAGAACACATAAGCCTGAACCAGATGGCCTTTTTTGTGCTAAAATTTTTGGTCCAGTTAAAGACTATACTTGTTTATGTGGTAAATATAAGAAAAGAAAATACGAAGGTCTTACATGTGAAAAATGTGGAGTTAAAATAACATCATCTTCTGTAAGAAGAAGTTGGATGGGGCACATAGAGTTGGCAAGTCCAGTTGTTCATGCTTGGTTTTTAAAAACACCTAGTAAAATTGGTTATGTGTTAAATTATTCAAATACTCAAGTAAATGAAATACTCTTTAATGATAGTTATGCTGTTGTAGATTCAGGAAATACCAATTATAAGTTTGGAGATATTATTTCTGAAACTGAGTACTATGAAGTAAAAGATAACCAACCTGAAAACTTTGAAGCTAAACGAGGAGCTGAAGCATTTAAGGATTTATTAACAAAAATAGATTTAAAGACTTTATCTGATGAATTAAGAATTAGGCTTAAAAAGGAAAGATCTGAAACACAAAAGAAGAAGATTAATCAAAGATTAAAAATTGTTGAAAGTTTATATCTTTCAGGAAATAAACCAGAATGGATGATCTTAGATGTTATCCCGGTTTTACCTCCAGACTTAAGGCCATTAGTGCCACTAGAAGGAGGAAGATTTGCTACAAGTGATTTAAATGATTTATATAGAAGAATCATTACTAGAAATAATAGACTTAAAAAATTGATTGATATTGGTGCTCCAACTATTATTGTAAGAAATGAAAAAAGAATGCTTCAAGAGGCTGTAGATTCATTATTTGATAATTCTTCAATGTCTAAACCTGCAAAATCTAATAATGGAAGAGCGTTAAAGTCATTAACTGATTCATTAAAAGGCAAGCAAGGTCGATTTAGGCAACATTTACTAGGAAAAAGGGTTGATTATTCTGGTCGTTCAGTTATTACTGTTGGTCCTGAAATGAAATTACATCAATGCGGTCTTCCTAAAAAAATGGCACTTGAGTTATTTAAACCTTTTATTTTCAACAAATTGATTGAAAGAGGTATTGTTACTAATGTTAAATCAGCTAAGAAAAAGGTTGATGAGCAAGAGGAAATAGTATTTGAAATTTTAGAAGATATTGTTAAAGAGCATCCTGTTTTACTAAATAGAGCTCCTACTCTTCATAGATTGGGTATTCAAGCATTTGAACCAATTTTAGTTGAAGGTAAATCAATAAAACTTCATCCCCTTGTATGTGTTGCCTTTAATGCTGACTTTGATGGTGACCAGATGGCTGTCCATTTACCTCTGTCAATTGAAGCTCAGATTGAAGCTCGTGTATTAATGATGTCAACAAATAATGTTCTTTCTCCTGCTAGTGGAAAGCCTATTATTGGCCCTACTCAGGATATGGTTTTAGGTTTATACTATATTACAAGAGAAAGATATTTCCAAAAAGGTGAAGGATTGATATTTTCTTCTCCAGAAGAAGCATTAATTGCATTAGAATATAAGAAAGTTGCTTTACATGCAAAAGTAAAAGTAAGAATTAATGGTAAACTTGAGGATACAACTCCAGGTAGAATGTTATTTTGGAGTGTTACTCCTAAACATGGAGAAACTGATACAGGTAAAGGTTTAGACTTTAGAGATATTAATAAAGTTATTGGTAAAAAAGAAGCTAATGAATTATTACATAAATCTTTTCTTCAAGCTGGCCCTAAAGCTACTGTTATTTTTGCTGATATGATGAAAAATCTTGGATATCAAAAAGCTACTGAATCTGGAATTTCTATTAGTATTAAAGATATGATTATTCCGCCTTCAAAAGCTCAAATACTAAAAGATGCCCAAGATAAAGTTGATCAATTTCAAGTTGAAGTTGGTAGAGGAACTATTAGTCCTGATGAATATACAAATAAGGCTAAAGAAACATGGAGAGAAACAACTGATAAAGTTGCTAGTGAGATAACAAAATATATTGAGAAATATTATGCAGTAAATCCTAAGGATAAAAATGATGTAAGAGAGGAATTGAGTTTTAATCCAATCTTCATTATGAAAGATTCTGGTGCTAGAGGTTCTAATAACCAGATTAAACAGCTTTCAGGAATGAGAGGTTTAATGGCTAAACCTAATGGAGATATTATTGCTACTCCTATTAAAGCTAACTTTAGAGAGGGGCTATCTGCTCTTGAGTATTTTATTTCAACTCATGGTGCAAGAAAAGGTCTTTCAGATACAGCTCTTAAAACTGCGTCGTCTGGTTATTTAACAAGAAAACTTGTTGATGTTGCTCATGATGCGATTATTACTTCTTATGATTGTGGAACTATTATTGGAATTGAAGTTGATATTGATGATAATAGAGAATTAAAAGAACAAGAAAAGAAAAATATTTTTGTTGATAGAATATTAGGAAGAACCGCTCTTGAAGATATTAAAACTATTGATGGCAAAATAATTGTAAGAAAAAATGAAGAAATAAATGAAACTCTTGTTAATGAAATTCTTGAAAATGGTGTAGAAATTGTAAAAATAAGATCAGGATTAACTTGCAGGTCAAGAAAAGGTGTTTGCCGTAAATGTTATGGTAGAGATTTATCAAGAAGAGAGCTTGTTAATATTGGTGAAGCTGTTGGTGTTATCGCTGCACAGTCAATTGGTGAACCTGGAACTCAGTTGGTTATGAGGGTTTTCCACCAGGGAGGTATTGCTACAGGTAGTAGTTTAGATAATATTCATAAAGCCAAAACTGATGGTAAAATTTTATTTGACCGTATTTCAACAATTGTTAAAACTGATAAGTTGGGTAATGAAAAAAGAATTGTTGTAACAAGAAATGGTAAAATATCTCTTATTGATAAAAATGGTAGAGAAAAAGATGTTCTTCCTATTGAGTATGGTTCAATTATTTATGTGAGTGATAATGATAAAGTTAATAAAGATGATAAAATATTTGAATCAGATCCTCATAGAAAGTTAATTATTTCAGAAGTTGAAGGTTATTTGAAGTTTCAAGATTTAAAAGCTGATATTACATTTAGTGAAGAAGCAATGCAAACTAAAGGAGCTACAGGTCTTGAAAATACGATATTAAAAGTTATCCCCTATAAAGGTAAAAAAGTTTATAAGCCAGCAATTGTTATTGTAGATAAAAATGGCGAACCAATAAGAGTTAGAACAAGAAACAATAAAGATGAGTTTGCTGTTTATTACTTAGATGCAGATTATACTATTTCACCAGAAATAAGCAGGCACATTTTAAATCAAGATAAAAATAAACTTGGTGCTCTTATTGAAATAGGTACCGTTTTAGCTTCCAAACCAAAAGCTCAAAGTAAAAACCAAGATATTGTTGCTGGTTTACCAAGAGTTGAGGAGTTATTTGAAGGAAGAAAGCCAAAAGATATGGCTGTTGTTTCTGAAATTGATGGTTTTATTTCTTTTAGTGAAGGAACAAGAACTAAACAAAAATTAAAAATTATTCCAGAAGTAGGTAGACCTAAATTATATGAAATCCCAAGAACAAAAGAAACTATTGTTAAAGATGGAGATTTTATTAGAGCTGGTGAGCCAATTACCGAAGGTGAAATTAATCCTCATGATATATTAAAAATTAAAGGTGAAAAGGAACTTGCTAAGTTTTTAGTTTCTGAAATTCAGAAAGTTTATCGTGGTCAGGGTGTTACAATTAATGATAAACATATTGAAGTTATTGTTAGACAAATGCTTAAAAAAGTTCAGATTACCTCAACAGGTGACAGTATGTTTTTAATGAATGAACACATTGATAAATTCCGTTTTGAAGATGAAAAAGAAAAACTATTAAAAATGGGTAAAAGACCAGCAACAGCAAAGCCTTTATTATTAGGTATTTCAAGAGCTGCTCTTACAACTGAATCTTTTATGTCTTCTGCTTCATTCCAGGAAACAACTAAAGTTCTTACTGAAGCTGCAATTTCAGGAAAAATTGACCATTTAATGGGTCTAAAAGAAAATGTTATGATGGGAAGGCTTATTCCTGCAGGAACAGGTATTGAAAATTATAGCAAACTCGAAATGGAAATTGTTAGATCTAAGGATGATATACTTTAGTTATAATGATTAGATAATATAAAGGGGTATTAATTACTATTGTAGTTGATACCCCTTTTTTTTTGAGGAAGTATTATGAATTTAAATTTTGATAAATATCATGGAACAGGAAATGATTTTGTTATTGTTAATTTTTCAGAACAGGGTAAAAATATATTAAATAAAAAACAAATTATTAAAGTTTGTAAAAGGCATTTTGGAATTGGTGCTGATGGAATACTTGTTTTACTTCCTTCAGATATTGCTGATTATAAGATGAGAATATTTAATCCCGATGGAAGTGAACCTGAAATGTGTGGAAATGGGATTAGATGTTTTGTAAAATATTTATCTGATAAAGGTTTAATAAATGGTAATTTAGTTAAAGTTGAGACTTTAGCAGGAGTTAAAGAATCTAATTTTTATGTTAAAAATAATAAATTTTTTGTAGAAGTTAACATGGGAAAACCCAAATTTGAGGCAAAAGATTTATTTAAAGATGTGTATATAGATAAAAAAATTTCCAATAACGAAAAATTTACTTCAGTATCTATGGGAAATCCTCACATGGTAATTATAAAAGATGATAAAGTTGATATAAGCTATCTTGAAAGTCGTGGTTTGGAACTTGTAAATAATGAATATTTTTTAAATGGAACGAATGTTGAATTTATAACAATGAAGGGTGATAATGAAATTGATATGATGGTTTATGAAAGAGGTGCGGGGATAACTTTAGCTTGTGGAACAGGAGCCTGTGCATCAGTGTCTGCTCTTAAAAAACTTGATAAAATTGATTTTAATACTTGGATAAAAGTTAATTTGCTTGGTGGAAGTTTAGAGATTATGGTTAAGGATAAGTTTTCTGATGTTATATTAAAGGGAGAGGCTGAATTTGTATTTTCTGGTATTATAAATATTTAATTTTCTCCACCACATTCGTGGGAGCTATAGCTTTTTTTAGTAAAAATAATATTTATTTATTTAATATAAAGCTTAAACTTTTAATTTTCTTAAAATTCTATTATAATGAAACTCTAAATTAGGAGGCTTTATGAGATTTTTAACTTTGTTTTTATTACTTTTATTGTTTTTGGTAATATCTTGTGGTGATACAGCTCATTCTAAAACAGAAAGCTGTAGTACTAAAAAGTGTTTTGATAATTCTATTTGTGTAGAAGAAAATGGTAAAGCTATTTGTAAGTGTGATAGTGGTTTTATTTTAAATGAAAATGGTAATAAATGTGTAAGTTCTGATAAATGTATTGATTTTCAATGTAGTGAAAATGAAGAATGTGTTATAGCAGAAGATAATAATCCTAAATGTAACTGTAAATCTGGTTATCAAAAGGAAAATGATAAATGCACAAAGATACCAACAGAATGCAGTGAAATTAATTGTGGAGATTTTCAATATTGTAAGTTGGTTTCTTCTACTCCAACTTGTGTTTGTAACGATGGATATTATATGCAAGGTGGCAGTTGTATTTTTAATTGTCAAAATATAGATGGCTCTAAGCCTAATGCTGATAATAATGCTTGTATTTGTGAAAATAGTAATTACTATATAGATGAAACTCAAAATAAATGTTTATTAAAACAAGGTTGTCATTTAGATGAAGTAAATTGCGGAGAAAACGGAATTTGCGAAGAAGATTTAGAACATGACTGGCGTTGTGAATGTAATGATGGTTATTATTTTAATGGAACAACATGTATAAAGGATAATCCTTGTCAAAATGATGGTTTCCCTTGTGGAGATACTTGTTGTACGGCTTTACAAGTATGTTTAAATAACAATACCTGTGATGATTTACCTGCAAGTAACTGCCAAAATGACAATGAGTGTTCAGAAAATTATTTTTGTGATCCTGTTGCAAATAAATGTATTAAAATGGATGATGATAATGGTTGTATTTTTAAACCAGTATATACAGAAGAAATGAATCCACTAATTGCTTGGGAATGGCCAGGGGAACAAAGCATAGATGCACCTAATTATAAATATGTAATGATGGCTCCTATGGTTGCGAATATTACTGATGACAACAATGATGGTATTGTTAATTTAAAAGATACTCCTGATGTTATATTTTCAACATTTTATGGAAGTCATTATAATGATGGTGGCATTATTCGTGTTATAGATGGAAAAACAGGAATAGAAAAAACTAATTCTGTAGGACTTTCTAAAGTTATTTCTGGGTGGGAACTGGCTGTTGGAGATATAGATAATGATGGGCAAAATGAAATAATCGGATTTAAAGATTTAGGTTCGGGAACAACAGGTTCAAATCCATTAATTGCCTATAAATATGATTTAAATACTAAGAAATTAAAAGAATTTTGGACAGCATCAGGAGATGCAGGTTCAAAGGCTCCTGCAATTGCAGATGTTGACCATGATGGTAATCCTGAAGTAATAGCTCAAAGATATATTATAAATGGTGAAGATGGTTCAACACAATGTACATTTCCATATCCTGCTAATACTTTTCCAATTTTAGAAGATACTAATGGTGATGATATTATGGATGTAATAAGTGGGCAGTATATATTTTCTGGAGATGATTGTAGGGTGTTACCAAATTTAGGAGATAGTACTTTAAATGGATTTCTTGCTATGGCTGATTTAGATTTGGACGGAATACCTGAAATTGTTCTTATAAATAGCGGAGAAGTATTTATTTTTGATACAAATTTGAATAAATTGATAACTCCTTTTTCATTTGGAGATAATGGGGGAGGAACACCAACTATTGCAAATTTTGATGATGACCCAGAATTAGAAATTGCAGTTGCAGGAGAAGATTATTATACTGTATTAGATGTTAATTTAAATCCTATCCCACCAGAAAAAGAAATTGATTTTTTATGGAAACAAGATACAGAAGACCATTCTTCTAGAATGACTGGCTCTTCACTTTTTGATTTTGAAGGTGATGGAATTGCTGAAGTATTATATGCAGATCAGTGCTATTTTAGGATTTATAATGGTATAGATGGTAGTGAAAGATTTAGAATTCCTAATACTAATGGAACATTAAATGAATATCCTATAGTTGTAGATGTTGACAATGATGGTAAAAGTGAAATTATTGTTGGTTCTAATAATTATGGAACTCATAGAGAGTGTCGCCCTTGGGATGCAAATTTTGATATAAGTGGAACAAATGGAATAAGGATGTTTGAATCACCAGATAATTCATGGGTGAGAACTAGGCGTATATGGAATCAGCATACTTATCATGTAACCAATGTTAATGAAGATGGTTCAATTCCTATAAATGAAGAGCATAATTGGTTAACTTACAATAATTATAGATTAAATGTTCAAGGAAAAGGAGTTTTTAATTCTCCAAATTTTGTGATTGAGAGAGTTGACATAGAAAGAGAAGACTGTCCTAAGCTTAAATTTAAATTAAAAATTAAATTTAGTAACCAGGGGTCTTTAAGTGTAAATGTTAATATTCCTATAAGTATTTATAAAAACACAGGAGATGCTAAAGAATTAATAGCTACTATTTACACAACTGATATTTTACTTCCTGGGTATTCCACAACACTAGAATATGATTATATACCTGAAAATCCTGACAGTTTTTATAGCTTGTCAGTAGTTGCAGATGATAAAGGTAATGGAACAGGAGAGTATAATGAATGTAATGAAATAGATAACACTAAGATAGTAAATTTTAAAGGTTCTTATACAGCTTTTTGTAAAGCCGGAATTGGAGAATGTATGAGATTTGCTCCTTATGCTTGTAATGAGAATAATGAATTAAGTTGTAGTGCTGTAGCAGGAGAACCAGTTAATGAAATTTGTGGAGATGGGTTTGATAATAACTGTGATGGAACTATAGATGAAAATTGTGGTTGTGGAGGCAAGTTAGAACAAGAATGTTATCATGCTTCCAGTGATTTAATTTCAGAAAACTCCGAGTGCAAAAAAGGTAAAATGTTTTGTTTAGGAGGTGAAAGTTGGGGTGAATGCACTGGTGACACCTTACCAATTGTAGAATTGTGTAATGGTAAAGACGATGATTGTGATGGTAATATAGATGAAGATTTTACAGGGCTTGGAAATGCTTGTGAAGCAGGTGTTGGAATTTGTAAACAGGGTGGTAATTTTGTTTGTGACCAAAATGGTAATATGATTTGTGATGCAACTCCTCTTGAACCTCAGATAGAAATCTGTGATGATGGACTTGATAACAACTGTAATGGTGTTGCCGATGAAAAGCCTTGTCAGCAA
>Ga0256842_1000343_pt1 | contig 41139 bp, 45 predicted proteins | sample 4559240metaG_FD_185973 | JGI IMG/M metagenome (GOLD analysis project Ga0256842, IMG submission 185973) | Hydrothermal vent microbial communities from Guaymas Basin, Mexico - 4559-240 | ecosystem: Environmental > Aquatic > Marine > Hydrothermal vents | place: Mexico: Guaymas Basin | collected...
GTCAAATACGACAATATCACCGACAAAGAGGCGATAGATGCTTTTGTATGGCTTTCTCAAAAAGAGGGTATAATACCGGCTTTTGAAAGTTCACATGCTATCGCATATCTTAAAAAAATGCCGCAAGAAAAACTACAAAATTCTCTTGTGATAGTCAATTTATCCGGCAGAGGTGATAAAGATATGATTCAGGCAAAAGATATTTTGCACTTTAACTAATTCAAGGATTTTTTTGGAACAGTTATTTATAAATTGGCTTATAGAATATGGTTATATTATACTTTTTGTATGGAGTATTATGGAGGGTGAAACAGGACTTGTTATGGCGGGTGTCTTATCCCATACCGGAGATTTGGATTTGACCACATCCATCATTGTTGCCGGTTTAGGCGGTTTTACCGGAGATCAGATATACTTTTATATAGGCAGATACAATAAAAAGTATATAAACAAGTTATTAAGAAGTCAAAGAAGAAAATTTGCCCTTGCAAATATACTTTTAAACAGATACGGTTGGATGGTTGTTTTTATCCAAAGATATTTATATGGTCTTAGAACTATAATTCCTATGGCGATAGGAACTACCAGATATAGTGCTAAAATGTTTGCAATAGTAAATTTAATAGCAGCTATGATATGGGCAACTATTACGATAATGTTTGCCTATATATTCGGAGAGGAAATTTTGAAAGTTATCCATATCGCAAGAGAGTATTGGTATGTTGCCTTACCTCTCGGTATGATTATAGCCGGTGGAGTATGGTACTACTTTCACAAAGTTACTAAAAAAAATTGAAGGGATAAAAAATATGAAAGAGTTTAGTTTTAAAGTTTATGATGAAAAAATAGATGATGTAAGTGCAGATATTGAAATCATACTTATCATAGATAAAAATATGAATCACAAGTGGGTTAAAGATAGAGATGTTTTGGAGTATATAGGTTTTAAAGCTGACGAGAATGAAACTGTATTTTTACCTGAATCAAAAAGAGTATATAGTGCAAGTCCGTCTTTACATAGTGATGATATAAGATTATCTGTCGCCAATGCTTTCAAAAAGATCAAAAAAAGTAAATTTCAGAGTGTAAAGTTGGGCTTATATACTGAAAATTGTCCTCCTATAAATGCCAGAGCTATGGCTGAGGGTATTATACTTGGAACTTATCAATTTGATAAATATAAAGATAAAAAAAGAGATTTCAATATAGAAATAATCAAAATTTCAACAGAAGATTACAATGGCAAAATATATGATAAAAATTCAACACTAAAAGCAATAAATGAGGCTATCATTATATCTAAAGCAACAAATGAAACAAAAAATATAGTAAATACAACTCCTGCAGATATGACTCCTGAAAAGTTAGCTGAATATGCAAATGAGTTGTCAAAAGAGTTAAGAGGTGTTGAGTGTTTTATTGGTGATGAAAATTTCTTAAAAAATGAAAAAATGGAGGCATTTCTTGCAGTTGCAAAAGCTAGTTCAAATGCACCGAGGCTAATACACTTAACATACAAACCAAACAAAAAAGCAACTAAAAAGTTTGTATTTGTTGGCAAAGGATTGACATACGATAGTGGTGGATTGAGCTTAAAACCAAGCGAATATATGATAACTATGAAGTCAGATAAAAGCGGTGCAGCTGCTGCTATAAATATCATAAGAGCAGTCAGTGAATTAAAACTACCCTATGAAGTTCATGCCATAATTGGTGCTGCGGAAAATATGATAGGTGGCAATGCTTACAAGCCTGATGATGTTTTAAAAGCAAGAAATGGAAAAACTATTGAGGTTAGAAATACAGATGCCGAGGGCAGACTTGTTTTGGCTGATTGTTTAGACTATGCTCAAGATTTAAAACCGGACTATCTTGTTGATCTTGCAACTCTAACCGGTGCTTGTGTAGTTGCTCTTGGCGAATACACTATAGGTGTCATGGGAAACAGTAGTAAACTTAAAAAATCCATCTTAAAAGCTTCTAAAAAAAGCGGAGAATTGACTGCACAATTGCCATTTAATAAATATTTGAAAAAATTGTTAAAAAGTGATATTGCAGATATATCAAACATATCAAGTTCAAGATACGGCGGAGCTATAACAGCAGGACTTTTTCTTGATAACTTTATAAAAGATGAATATAAAGATAAATGGCTTCATCTTGATATAGCGGGGCCCGCCTTTTTAGAAAAAAGCTGGGGGTATAATCAAACCGGAGCAAGCGGAGCTGGAGTTAGACTTTGTATATATTGGCTCAAAGAGTTTGTATATATAGAAAATAGTGTTCATAAAGAGGTAAAATAATGGGAGTAAGTGTAGGAATAGTAGGGCTTCCGAATGTAGGAAAATCAACCACTTTTAATGCTTTAACAAAAGCTCAAAATGCAGAGAGTGCAAACTATCCGTTTTGCACTATAGAGCCAAATAAGGCTGTGGTGCCTGTGCCGGATAATAGACTTGAAGAGTTGGCTAAGATTGTAAACCCAAACAAGATCCAATACTCAACTATTGATTTTGTAGATATTGCAGGTCTTGTCAAGGGTGCCAGCAAAGGAGAAGGTCTTGGTAATAAATTTTTATCCAATATTAGAGAAGTGGAAGTTATATTGCATATGGTTAGATGTTTTGATGATGAAAATATAACCCATGTTGAAAACAGTATAAATCCTTTAAGGGATATTGAAATCATAGAGAGTGAACTTATATTTGCAGATATTGAACAGCTTGAAAAAAAGATTGAAAAATTAAATCGACAAGCCAAATCCGATAAAAATGCCAAAGCACCATTAGAAATAGCAAAAGAGTTATTGGAACATTTAAATGAAATTAAACCTGTAAGTACATTTGAAAAAAGAGATAACGAAGATTTTATCTCTTTGGATAAAGAGCTTAGGTTTCTATCCAATAAAGAGATAATATATGGGGCAAATGTTGACGAAGACTCTTTGCTGGAGGATAACGAGTATGTAAAAGCCGTCAAGAATCATGCCAAAGAAGTTGGTGCAGAAGTTATCAAACTTTGTGCTAAAATTGAGGAGGAACTTGTAGGACTCGAGGAAGATGAAGCTGAAGAATTTTTAAATGATCTTGGCATTGAAGAATCCGGATTGAATAAAATCATTAGGGTTGCATTTGACAAGTTGGGTCTTATCAGTTACTTTACGGCAGGAGTTGTCGAAGTTAGGGCTTGGACAATAGAAAGAGGCTGGAAAGCTCCCAAAGCTGCCTCTGTGATACATAATGATTTTGAAAAAGGTTTTATCAGAGCAGAAGTTATAAGCTATGAGGATTTTGTTGCTTATGGCGGTGAAAACGGAGCGAAAGAGGCTGGAAAAATGAGGCTTGAGGGAAAAGATTATGTTGTGCAAGACGGAGATGTGATGCACTTTAGATTTAATGTATAGGGAGAGGGAAGTGAATATAAAAAAGATAGCACTATTATCAATGGTGATTGTTGGTGTATTTTTTATCGGTTGTGGCAAAAAAAGCAATTCTAACATCAAAAAGGTTGTTGTCGGAGAAAAGATAAAAGCTTTTACACTTAAAACTCAACATGACAAACCTATGAGTATAGGCGACAAAACAAAGATGATAATATTTGTTTTTGCAAAAGGTAGCGGTCATACCGTAAAACAGTTTTTAGATAAGCAGCTTGCTGATTATCTAAGCAAAAGAGATATAGTTTTCGTGGCAGATGTTAGTCCTATGCCTTCACTTATAAGAAAGTATCTTGCTATGCCTGATCTTAGAAGTAGAAAATATCCCATAATGCTTATATATGATGAAAAATTTGCCGAAAAGTTCAAAAACGATGAAAAAAGCGATGATATCATGATAGTTTATCTTGATAATTTAACGGTTAAAAAAATAAAGTATATCAAAACTGCCGAAGAGTTGAAGAAAATCATAGAGTCCATAAAATAAAGCATTGTCACAATATAAGACCACTACAGCAACAACCTCTATAATATCAATCGGATATTTTATAGTAACTTATAGTGGTCTTCCCAAACTTTTTACTCTTTGTTTTTTGATATATTCCGATATCATCCGGTACTTTCAAGCCACTCATATGTTCTATGGCAATTAGTTCACAAATATCTGCAGGAATCAGCTTGATAAGTCTGTATACCTCTTGATATATCTCATCCATTCCATCTCGTATCTCAAAGGGAGGATCAAAATAAAAATATGTTTTATCATATATCTCTTTTAAAAGCTTAGAAAATTCGACAAATGTATCAACATTATATGCTACACAGCTATCACAACCCAAACTCTTTATGTTTTGCAGTAGTATCTTGTATGCTTTATAATCTTTTTCAAGAAAGTATATCTTCTTAGCTCCTCTACTAAAAGCTTCAAGTCCTACAGAGCCACTACCAGCAAAAGCTTCAACAAAATTTTTATCGACTATATCAAACTGTATCGTATTAAAAAAAGACTCTTTTATGATCGATTTCGTACTTCTTGTAGTGGACAAAGACGGTAGCAAAAGTTTTTTTCCTTTGTATTTGCCACTGTTTATAGTCGTATATAATTCACTCTTCATAAAATTCTCTTATTGTTTTTATCAAATCTTCTCTAAATTTTAAAGTTAATTTATCTATCTCTCTTTCAAGTTTCCAAACTTTTTTCTTATCTTTTTTCAATTTTTTATTTTCTCTTTTTTTTACTCTTTTTCTATAAACTTTTTCCAATCCTATCAATAGTGACGATTTTGAAAATGGTACAGCTATATCTGCATCTTCAAAAGAACCTATAAGAAACAGGGGTTTATCAATGTCAATCTTTTTATCGCTCAAGACAATATCTGAATTTTTATATGTCGTTATATTATCTTTTAAAAAAATTTCCAAACTATTTTTTAACAATAATGAATCGCAAATAATTGATATTTTCATCTTTAACCCAATACATTTTTAATCTATTTTGTTATTTTATCTAAAACTTTATAAAATTTACTCTAAAGTTTATTTTTTTATTGACGATTTTGTTTATAAGAGATTTCATAAGGAGTTAGATTATGGATATATTTAGTGCTACGAGTAAACAAATTGATTCATCACAGAATTATAATGCAGATTATAAAAAAACGATACAAACAAGCAAGATACAACAAACAGAATCGAAAGATTCTCCTACAACCAATAGTAAAATAAAAAATAAAAAAGATGAAAAAAAGATTCAAAAAGAGTTAGACAATACAGTTAAAAAGTTAAACGATCAAATGGACTCTTTAAATATCAATATAAGATTTGGTTTTAATGACAAAATAGACAGTATGTATGTTAATGTAACAGAAAAAAATACAGGTAAACTCATACGAAAAATACCTTCAGAAGAAACTATGAAAATAGCTGAAAAAATGAAAGAAATCATTGGAATGATTTTTGATAAGAAAGGATAAAAAATGTCTGATCTTGGAGGATTAAGTAGCCTTGGACTTGGAAGTGATGGGGCATTAAGTTATGACACTATTGATAAACTTAAAAAAGTTGATCAAGATGCTATGATTAAACCGATAGACAATAGAATAGAAACCACTCAAAATAGACAAAAGGCACTTGATAGTTTAACAATGCTTTTAGCTAGTTTTAAAAGTTCAACAAGTGCTTTATCATACGATAGTTTATACTCTAAAATAAATGTTGATACAACCGGTAATTCAGCTACCGTTACAGCCGAGGATGGAGTAAAAAGCCAAAATATCAATTTAGATGTAACCAATATAGCTACAAACGATGTAAAAGAATCAAAATCTTTCGATAAAACAAATAGTACTTTTACAAATAGTGCAGATACTTTAAAATTTGAACTTGCAGGTGGAAAATCTTTTTCTATAGATGTCGATGAAAATACAACCATTTCTCAACTTGCTGAAGATATTAATAATAACTCAAACGGTACAATGACAGCAAGTATATTGAATGTTGGAGGCGATAATCCATATAAACTTATTGTCAAATCAACTGATACCGGTGCAGATAATGCCATCACCATATCATCAGAAGGTACTGCAGATGACGATCTTGATATGACAACAGTAGGTAATGGTGCCCAAGATGCTAAGTTTACATATAATGGAGTATCCATTACAAGAAGTTCAAACGATGTGACAGATTTGATCAAAGGTGTTACCATAAAGCTTGTTAATAGTGGAACAACAACCGCAAAAATAGCACAAGATACAGAAAGTATAAAAGATGAAATTAACTCTTTCATATCATCATATAACAATTTAATAGATAATTTAAGCTCAAATACAAAATTTGATTCTACAACGGGGAAAGCTGGTGTATTTCAAGGTGTTAGTCAAATTAGAGGTATTAAAAGTGAAATAAATAATGGCATTTTTAACTTTAGCGAGGGAGGAAAAACTATAGCTGATTTTGGTATTACTTTAAATAGTGCGGGACATTTAGAGCTTGACGAAACAATACTTGATGCTAAACTTCAAAATGATTCAAATGGTGTAAAAGACTTTTTTATGGGTGGCACCAAAACAAATCAAGAAGATGGAATGTTTGTCAAATTAAATGACAATTTAGGATCTATTTTTATGAAGAGCAATAGTGAATTAAAGCTCTATAAAAATTATCTTGATGCAAGTCTTCAAAATTTAAAAGACCAAAAAGAGACTCAAACAAAGAAACTTGATGCAAAATATGAAATAATGGCAAAGAGATTTGCATCATATGATAGTGTCATATCAAATTATAATATTTCATATCAATCTTTGCAAATGCAAATTGATAGTTTAGCAAATACAAAAAAATAAGAGGATAAAAAAATGAATTCAAATCTTGCATATAACGAATATACACAAAACAATATTTCAATAGAGTCTAGAGAAAGACTTATAGAGATGCTGTACGAAGGAATTTTAAGATTTAATTATCAAGCTAAAAAAGCGATAAAAAATGAGGATTACGAAAAAAAGTCATATTGGATAAATCGCTCGATAGATATATTTATCGAACTTATTAGCTCATTAAACTTTGATGGAGGAGATGTCGCCACTTATCTAAGCGGATTATACTTACACCAAATAAAACTTCTCTCTAATGCAAATGCAAAAAATAAAACAGAAGATTTAGATGTGGTTAATAAAGTAATCAAAGGATTACTTGAAGCTTGGAGAGAGGTAAATGCAAAGCCAAGTATGGATTGATAATTTAAAGCTTGCCATCATAAATGAGAATATAGAACAAATAGTAAAATATTCTCAAAAAGTTCCAACTTTTGACAATCTAAACGATGCTCAAACAGCAATGGCACTCATTAAACAAGCTGAAACAACGATAAGAAAAGAACAAAAAAAAATAACTCAAGAGATGCAAAAAATCAAAAAAATCAAAAAATATCTTAGATGAGATTTCTCATCTAAGATAACTCAATCAAAGAGAAAATTTTTTAATAAACTCATCATTTATATCAATAAGTCCTCTTTTTCTTAAATCATCCAAAACCTCTTTGTTACATTCAACATCACCGGGCCATTCTCGCTCATGCCCATCTATTGTGTTTTTATTGGTTGCATCAATGCCTATAAAATTTTCGGATAAAAATATATCCCTTTTGGCATCTATATTATTTACTACTCTCCATATAAGCATATAAGGATTATCCAAATCATTCTTCTTGTCATCAATAAATACAATAAGCTTTGTATATGGTTTTATAGGTTCTAATTTATCAAAAAGAGTACTCATTTTCTCTGTTTTTACAACTTTTATAATCGCTATAGGAGTTTTTGTATTGGTTTTATACTGTCTTAGTGCTGTTATATCGGATGAAACGGATCGTGATATATTTAAAAGCTCATCATCTTGAATGATTTTTTTATTTGGATCAGCTATGACATCGCCAGTACAATCAATACCCAGCTTACCGCCGTAACAACTTCCGGGTGAAGAGTGATCAAGTGCATCACAAACACCTTCACTAATAATTATATTATTCATATCGACTCTATTTAAAATATAATCACTCAATTTTTCATAATCATTTAAATCGGGGGCATCTTCATTGACAAATATAGCATGTTTTACAAAGCTCATCTGCCCTACTCCCCAAAAAGCATGCATAAACTGTTTTGCATGACCCGGATACATTGTTTTCATTTTTGCTATTATAAGATTGTGAAAAACACCATTTTCAGGCATACGATAGTCTATCAATTCAGGTGCTGTAGTTTTTAAAAGCGGCAAGAAAACTCTCTCAGTAGCCCATCCCATATATTTATCCTCTAAAGGAGGCTTTCCTACTACAGTTGCTTGGTATATAGGTTTTTCTTTGCTTGTTATACAAGTTACATCCATTACAGGATATGGTTCTTTTAGTGTATAGTATCCGGTATGATCCCCGAAAGGTCCCTCTATCTCCATCTTATTTGGATCTACAAAACCCTCTATAACAATATCTACATCAGCAGGTATATATATATCGTTTGTTATAGATTTTACCAGCCTTGGATTTTCACCCTTTATCAAACCATAAAGCAGAAGTTCAAACATGCCATTTGGCATAGGGGCTTGTCCACACCAAATATAAAGAGGGTCTCCGCCTATTGCCACGGATACCGGCATTTTTTTGTTGGCTTTTTTATATTCATGGAAAAAATGAGCCGCATCTTTATGAATCTGCCAATGCATACCAAGTCTGTTTTTATCATAAACTTGGAGTCTATACATTCCGAGGTTTTGTTTCTCTCCATCAAGAGATACAGTATAAACCTGCCCCATGGTGATAAATGGTCCACCATCCTCATCCCAAGTTTTAAGTATAGGAAAATCGTATAGATTTACACTTTTACCTTTTTGTTCTCTCTCTTGACAAGCTCCCCTAAATCTTTCTCTTTTTGGAAAAACTTTTCTAAGTTCAAAAAGCTTAGTAAACATTTCTATCTTTTTATTAAAGCTTTTTGGAGGCTTCATATGCAAAAGCTCTTCTATTTGTTTCGCAACTTTGTCAGGCTCTCTTGTAAAGATAAGATTTGTAGCTTCATAGGAGCAAAATGTATTCATTAGAACAGGCATATTGTATTTGACACCAAGTCTTCTTGAAACGACATTAGTAAAAAGTAAAGCCTTTGAATCCTCTTTTTTAACTTCCACATATGCTATATGAGCTATCTCAAGATCTATATCAACCTCTTTGTCTATAACTCTTAATAGATTATTCTTTTTTAGTAAATCTACAACTCTTTGCATCTACAACCTTTGTGCTACACTATCTTTAAATGCTATCTTTTCAGCCTCTTTCAATATATCCAAAGCTCCAGCCTCTTTCATTATTTTAGCCATCTTAATACCAAGCCCTTTAGAGTTATCTAAAGTGGAATTTATCTTTTTTTTCAGTATATGAGTTCCATCAGGAAATCCAACCATTGCCCTCACAACAACACTATCTTCTTCTATCTTGGCATTGATTGAAACAGGAGCCGAACATCCTGCACCAATCTCTTTTACAAAATCTCTTTCAATTTCAGTACATAAAGCTGTCTCTTCGTCATTCAAGCTAAGTGCTATCTCTCTAACTCGTTTATTTGCACTAACTATCTCAATGCCCAAAGAGGCTTGTCCCATAGGTGGAGTCATCATGTCAAAAGGAAGTTTTTGTACAAAAGGTATATCTTTTAAAAGATCGAGCCTCTTAAGTCCAATATATGCCAATACAATAGCATCATACTGCCCCTCTCTAAGTTTTCTAAGTCTTGTGTTTACATTACCTCTTAAATCTTTCATTTGCAAATCACTCCTAACGGACTTGATCTGCATTCTTCGCCTTAAGCTCGTAGTGCCTACAACGGCATTTTTCGGTAACTCATCAAAACTCTTATACTTATGAGAAAGAAATACATCACTTTGATCTTCTCTTTTAGTAATAGCGACAAGTTCCAATCCATCAGGTATAAAGGTGGGGACATCTTTTAGTGAATGCACAGCCATATCGGCATTGCCTGCAAGCATCTCATCCTCAAGCTCTTTAGTAAAATGTCCTTTTCCCCCTATAAGAGCTAAAGGCTTATCAAGTATCTTATCTCCTCGACTTGTTATTTTGTTTAATTCAACCTTTACATCTGAAAATCTTTTTTCAATCTCATCTTTAACAAAATATGCCTGCCATAGAGCCAAATCACTCGCTCTTGTTGCTATTACAATCTTTTCCACTATTTATACTCTTTCATAAGTTTTTCTATCTTCTCTCTTCCTTTGTCATATTTTCCATTTATATATATCGTGGGGGTTCCATTTATCATAAGTTTATTTGATTTATGCAAATCCTCTTTATATCTTTTTAAAACATCTTTTTGATTGATATCATCCATTGTAATATCAGTTTTTAACTCTTTATTAAATCTATCCAAAACAGTCTTTGCATCATGCTTTTTTGTGTCAAAATTTGATTGATAAACTTTCTCTTCAAGACCAATATTTCCCTTTTTATCGGCTGCTATCAAAGCTTTTACGATAGTATCGGAGCCGGGATGTATCACAAGTGGCAAATGATAATAGTATAGAGCAAATGTATTAGGATGTTTTTTAACAAATTCCATCAAATCAGGAATAAAATCCATACAAAACGGACACTGAGGATCACTAAAAACAAGAAGTCTATATTTCGCATCACTGCTACCGTATAACAAATGTTTTTTATCATAATATGAATTGTCAGCATCTATAGAAAAATTTTTCAATACTTCATCTTTTACTTTTTTCTTATTAGACAAATTAACAAATTGTCTGGCAATATAGTTTCCATCTGAAAACAGAACATCTTTTATAGTGATAACTCTATTGTTTTGTTTTAATAACTTTAACTCTATTGTTATCACATAAGCCTTCCATCCGGAAATCTTTTTTGATATATCAACAACTTTTGCCACTTTAAAACCCAAAACTTTTATATTTTTATTTGGTTTTATAGATGTAGTTAAAAATTTTTCTATTTTTTGTTTTGTTGTTAAATTACCCGCAGCAAAAATCAGTACTACACTACTTATCCATATCGTCAATAACTTCGACATCAATGACATCATCACTCCTTTTTTCATCTTTTTTAAATCTGTAAAATCTTTTTGTAATCATCAAAGCAATATAGGGAAACTGGAACAGCACTCCTACCATATCACTTAAAAAACCCGGTATTATTAGCAAAACTGCACCTATAAGCATAAAAATATTTAATCTCATAAACTCCTCTTCGCTTATCCTCTTTTCCACAATCGCCCTAAAACCTTCCGAAAAGGAATTGCTGAGATTGGCTATAATAATAAATCCTATTATCGCAGAAATGATAACTTCAAGAAATGTTGCAAAAGCCCCTACCTCTCTTCCTATATTTAAGGTAACCGTAATCTCTAAAAATAGATAAATTAAAAAATATACCATCTAAATCAACTCTTTCAAATAATCCAGTACTTTATCACTATCTATACTTGTTTTCTCAAGTGTCCTTCTATCCACAACTTCTACTTTGCCCTCTTTGAGAGATTTACCTACGATTAAAGCATAAGGAAAGCCAATAAGTTCAAAATCTTTCATCTTAAAACCAAATCTCTCTTTTCTATCATCAATTATAACCTCTTTACCCATAGATAATAATTTATTATATATCTTATCGGCAAAATTAAGCTCATCTTCATTTTTAATATTTGAAACGATGATATCAAGAGCAAATGGGGTACTCTCTTTTGTCCAAATACATCCCTTATCATCATGAGATTGCTCTATCACAACTGCTACAAGCCTACTTACACCTATACCGTAAGTCCCCATGATAAATGGTTTTGACTTGCCGTTCTTATCTAAAAATTCAGCTTTCAAAGGTTTTGAATACCTATCTCCGAGCTTAAAAATATGTCCTACCTCTATCCCTTTGGTGTGAGACAATATACCTCCGCAATGAGGACAAATATCACCCTCTCTAACTTCAGCAAGATCAGCGAAATTATCTAAAAATTTATCTTTCAACGAGTAACCAACAAAGTGATAATCCACCTCATTTGCACCGCATATCAAATTTTCCTTATCTTTTAATTCATTATCTATAATAACTTTTACATTTTTAACATCAGGACCTATAAAGCCCGGAGTAACACCAAGATCTTTTAACTCATTTTCACTGACATCTTCAATCTCCAATGCCTCTACAGAATTTAAAGCCTTTGTTTCCTCAAGGTTATCATCACCTCTTAAAAAGAAAATAACAACTTCACTTTCACCATTTTCATATATAGCTTTTTTTGCAACTGCTTTTATGAGATAATATGGCTCTATCATAAAAAATTCAGCCAAAGAATCAATGGTTTTTATATCCGGAGTAAAAAACTTTCCGGGCTGCATTTGAGGCTCCTCGTCATAAGGAGAGACCCTCTTTGCTCTTTTTGCAACCTCTATATTTGCTGCATTTTGGCAACTATCACATATAACTATATCATCTTCTCCATTATCGGCCAATACCATAAATTCTCTACTGCCTACACCCCCTATGGCACCGCTATCGGCATCCACAACTCTAAAGTCAAGTCCAAGTCTTGTAAATATCTTAGAGTAAGTTTCTTGCATAAGATCAAATTCTCTATCTAAATCCTCATAACTATCGTGAAAACTATAGCCATCCTCCATCAAAAACTCTCTACCTCTTAAAAGCCCGAACCTTGGTCTTGCTTCATCTCTAAATTTTGTATTTATCTGGTATAGATGAAGAGGAAGTTGTTTGTAACTTTTGACTCTATTTCTCACCAAGTCCACCATCATCTCTTCAGCGGTAGGACTCAAGACAAACTCATTCTCTTTTCTATCCTTAAATCTCAAAAGCTCTTTGCCATACTTGGCAAACCTTCCGCTCTCCTTCCAAAGTTCACTAGGAGTTACAAAACCAAGCTGAACCTCTTGGCAATTTGCCTTATCAAGTTCATCTTTAACTATACTTCTTATCTTTTCTAACACAATTTTACCCATAGGTAAAAAGTTGTATATACCGCTTCCTACCTGAGTTATAAAACCTGCTTGTATTAAAAGTTTATGACTTGGTAAAACAGCATCATTGGGTGCATTTTTGGTTGTAGGTATAAAAAGATTGGAAAATCTCACTTACTCTCCTTTATTTTTGGATCTTTTTTTGTATCTTGTTCCATTTGGTATTCGCATTTATACATATTTATGGATTTTCTTTGATTTTCATTGACATCAAAAAGGTATTGAAAAGATTGGACTATAGTATCAAACTCAGGGTCTTCGGCTATCTTTTTTAGATTGCAAGTCGGTTTATGCAAAAATGTATTAAAAGCTTGATGAAGTATCTTTTCAACTTCATCTTTATGTTCTTTTGGCAAATATCCCTTTTTTATGGCTCTATCAAGCTCTTTTTGAGCTGACTTCTTTGCCATATCTCTCATTCTCTTAATGATAGGATCAACCTGCAAGGTTTGTAGCCACTTATAAAACTCCATAGTAAATTTACCAATAATTGAGTAAGCTATACCTGCTTGTTTTTCTCTAAAAGCTTGATTTTGAGAGGCTATGCTTTTTAAATCATCTACAGTATGTAGCTTTATATTTTTATCTTTGCAGCTATCTTCTATATCCCTCGGTACCGCTATATCAAACCAGTGCCTTTCAAAATCAACCTCTTTAACCATATCCTTTGTGATAACATATCCATTTGCACTGGTGGCTGAAAAAAGAACTCTGTATTTATTGAGATACATGGAAAGTTTACTAAAATCATCAGCCATAGTTGTCCCGCCTAATTCATCAGCTAACTTTTTGGCTTTTTCAAGATTTCTATTTATGATAATAACATTTACACCGTTTTTTACAAGATATTCCGCACAAATCCTACTCATCTCTCCGGCTCCCACCACGATAGTAGAAAATCCAGCCAATGATCCGCCAAATACCTCTTTTGCCTGATTGACGGCTACACTGGAAATGGAAACAGGAGTAGAGGATATCTCCGTACTACTTCTAACGGCTGCCGCACATCTGAAAGTATGGTGCATTACTCTTGCTATCTTTTGGGAACAAAAACCGTGATCGAAACAAAATCTAAAAGCATCTTTTATCTGTCCTACTATTTGAGTCTCTCCGATAGCTATACTTTCAAGAGATGAAGCAACGGCAAATATATGATGAATAGCTCCGCTATCTTCGTATATATCCGCTCTACCCTCCAACTCTTCAACCGACAAAGAGGATATCTCCGAGAGTTCACAAAAGATATGTTCAAGAGCTTTTTCACAATCATTAACACTCACTAAAATCTCCACTCTATTACAAGTTGAGATCACCATAACTTCATTGATATTCTCATGTTCGATAACTTTTTTGGAAAAATCTATCTTTTTTTCATCACTATTAAATGCTAACTTCTCTCTTGTCATTATATCGCTATTTTTATGCGAGAAACTCACAATAAGATAATTCATACTATTCCTTTAGTACTCTCTTTGAATCATATCTTGTATGATCTTTTCAAGTTCAATATTTTTATACTCTTTTATACTTTGTATGGCTTCCATAGCCAAATCACGAGCCAACTCCAAAGAGTTTTCTATAGCTCCATATTGTTTCATGTTTGTTATAACCCAGTTTTTCTCTTCATTTGTCAAATCTTTTTTAAATAGATTTTCAAGCTTTACTTTATCATCTTTGGATAATTTATCATAGAGGTATATATAAGGGAGTGTTGCTTTTCCCTCTTTAAAGTCATGAAGAGCAGGTTTTCCAAGTGTTTTTGCATCTTGTGTGATATCCAATATATCATCTATTATCTGAAAAGCAAGGCCTAGATTTTTGCCGTATAGGGCAAACTTTTTACTATCTTTACCACAAAGATAAGCTGCAGATTCGGCTGATGCTTCTATAAGAGATGCCGTTTTTTTATCAATCATATCAAAATATCTGTCTCTGTTTTTATTGAAACTTTTTGACAACTCCACATCAAGAAGTTCTCCTATAGATAGTCTTGTTACCGCATTTGAAATACTTTTTGCTACAAATTCAGGCAAAGATGTCAATTCATAATAAGCTTTGGAGTATAAAATATCCCCAAGCATAATTGCAGTCTTATCTCCAAAAAGAGCATTTATAGATTTTTTTCCTCTTCTCGTATCCGCATCATCAATAACATCGTCATGCAAAAGACTTGCCACTTGTATCATCTCCACGATAGCTGCCAAGACATAAGCCTCATCACTCTGTTCAGCTATTTTAAGTATCAATTTCGCTCTAAGTTTTTTTCCTGAAGTTATCTCTTTGTATAATTCTAAAACTTTTTTATCATTTAAATCATTCAAAAATCCATTTACTATATCATCGACTCTTTGTAACATTTTTTCCTTTCGCATTCGGATCGATAAAATCCGTCAAAATCTTTAGTTTGTCATCTTTTATGAAAACATCTACCTTTGCAATACCTTTTTTTTCATCAAAATCTCTAAAAACTACAAGCAAATAAATCCTATCAACCACAGAACTGCCGATCGGCACAAGCTCTACTTCAAAACTTCCAAGTTTATAGCCTTTATATAAAATATGCTGAGATTTAACCTTTTGATACGAACTAAATGTAGTTAAAGCTCTATTTTTATATAATGTCCATCTAAAAGTAAAAATTCCATCTCTTAAAGATATCTTTTTATCTCTAAACGATATCAGTACTTTCGCCACTTGATCTTTTTTCAAGTTAAATTGATACTGATGTTTCCATTTTGTCGCCGCCTGAAGAGTGCCAAACAACAATAAAACGGCAAAAAAAACTTTACTCATTTTGTGTCAAAACATTTCCCATCATTTCTATATAGAGATTGTTTATCCTCTCGTCAACTTTATCTCTATTGTTGAAAATATAATTACTTATTATAGCATTTGTATCTTTATCTTCTCCAAGCATATCTTCAAGCAAAAGCTCCATAGCCGCTATCTTTGCAATAGCATCATTTAACTCATTTTGCACAAGATTTCTATTTGCATTAAAAACTATATCGTAAAATTTTTTTTCAGGTTTTCCTCCGAAAATATCATCATCTTCAAGCCACATTTTTTCTCCCTATATCTATTTCAAAGTCAATATTATATCTCACTTAACCCTATAAATTACTGAATACAAAACCGGCACATAAAAAAGGTTGAGTACAGTTGCCCAAGCTACACCAAAGCCTATGGCTATAGCCATAGGCTGAAGTATCACAGACTGTCCGGAAGCAAAAAACATTAGAGTCATTAAACCCAAAACAGTAGTTATAGAAGTTAAAGATATAGGTCTTAATCTTAAAGAGGCAAGATAAGCTATCTCCTCTTTTTTTCTACTGTTTTTAATAAAATCTATCATAATAATTCCATCATTTACGACAACTCCGCTAAGTCCGACAAGTCCAAGTAGTCCGGGCATAGTCATATTCATGCCCATCACAAGATTGCCTACCAAAACTCCAAGTACCGATAAAGGTATAGTACTAAGAACAATCAAAGATAAAATAGCTGAATTAAACATCCAAACAAGTGCTATAAATATCAAAAATATGGCTATTACTCCTGCCATAGCCATCTCTTTTTGAATTTGCCTGTTTGATTTTTGCTCACCTTTTATATCTATACCGACCCCCATGGTCTTTATCTTTTTAAAAACCGATTTCATCTTTTTTAAAAATTCTGCGGAAGTTAACTTTTCTTTATCTAAAGAACCAAAAACCGTTCTTATCCTTTTTCCATTGTCTTTATATATTTTGGCATAGCTCGGTATAAATATAAAATCTACTATGTCTCTTAATTTTACGACTTTAGAACTATTCGGAATTCCAATAGAAAAGTTTTTTAGTTTATTGTAATTATCTTTGTTGATAATTTCAGATTTTATCTTGATAAGCTCACCATTTTTAAACATTTTTCCTATCTCCATTTTTTGGAAAAATCTTTTAAGCTCGGATGAAATGATAGCTTCATTAAAACCAAGACTTTTGCCATACTCATTGACTCTAAATTTCAACTCTTTCTCACCGGTTATCATATCATCACTGGTATTATATACACCCTTTATAGTTTTCATTTTATTTTCTGTTAACTCTATTGCTCTTTTGATGTTTTTATCATCTTTGCCGCTAAATGCAAGTTCTATATCACTTTTTACGATACCTGCTCCGGGAACTTCTACACTAAACTCTTCATATGCTTTGTTTTTAGCTATCTCTTTGGTTAATTTTTTGACCATTTTAGCTATTTCATATGCATTGTGACTTCTTTCCATGTCTGTATTATCATATTCAGGAGAAAGATAAGGGTTTATATATCTGTCAAAAAAATTTTCAGGTTTTCTTTCATGGAGATTTATAAAGATTTGAAAGTTATTTTCCGCAACATCCGGTCTGAATTTATTGTCAAGCTTCATACCGGTTATCGATGTTATAGAGGCAACATCTCCTTTGGGCAATTTTTTTAGCAGAATCTCCTCCACTTTGGTTACAAGTTTTTGTGTTTGAAAAAGATCATTATTGATATCCACTTGTCCTTTTACAAATATTTGTGTATTGTCAAACTCTGGAAAAAGTTGAAATTTGCTATTTTTTGCCAACAAAATCGTAAGAGTTATAATAGGGATTAAAAAAAGCAAAAGAGTTGTTTTTTTATACTTTAAAGCTCTTTTCATATATCTTACATAAAGCTTTTTAGATACTTCCCAAAATCTCTTTGTTCTATCTTTTTGCTTTTGTGCTTTTAAAAAATCTTTAGCATGAAGAGGCAAAAAGAAAAATGCTTCAAATAGAGAACTTAAAAGTAGTATTGATATTATGATAGGTATAATTTTTATAAAAACACCCATTTCACCACTAACTACCAAAAGTGGCAAAAAAGCAAAAATAGTAGTGCTGGTAGCCGTAACTACTGCAGGAAACATTTCTGTAGCTCCATTTATGGCCGCCGTTCTATTATCATCACCATTTTCAAGATGTCTGTATATATTTTCAGCCACGACTATGGCTTCGTCCACCAGCATTCCAAGAGCCATTAAAGCTCCCAATAAAGAGAGCATATTTAAAGAGTATCCGATAATTTTTGTAGCTATCAATCCTATCATAAAACTAACAGGTATCCCTATGCCGACTACAAATGCTATCCTTTCGCTAACAAATATATAAACGGATAAAGAAACCAAAATAAGTCCAAATATTATATTGGAGATAACAATATTGAGCCTATTTCTTATCCAGACGGAAGTATCAGTATATGTACCGAAATCATAATTTTTATATCTTTTTTTATAATTTTTTAAAACTTGTTTTATCTCTTTTACAAGAGTTATTGCATTGCCTTGTTCTGATTTTTTTATATTGATAGCGATATTGGGTTTACCGTTAAAATGGGAAACTTCGTTTAAATCACTAAGTTTAAAACTAACATCGGCTATATCTTTTATCCTTACTTTTTTTCCTGCGATATTTATGAAACTATTTTTTATCTTTAGTAGATTTTTATCTCCGTTTATAGTGCTTAGATACAGATGATTTGCTTTTTCTTTTATAAGTCCTATAGGAAAAATCGAACTGATACCCGAAAGAGCGGTAATAACCATATTTTTACTAAGACCATAAGCTTCTACTTTTTTATCATTTACTTCAAAAACAAGCTCAAGATCGGCATCACCTCGTATAGAAATATCACTAAGATTGGGTATTTCAAAAAGCCTATTTTTAAGCTTGTCCGCCATATCAAGCAACTCTTGTCTGGAAGCAGTCTTTGATGAAACGGTTACCGTTATCAAAGGAAAACTCTTTGTCAAGAGCTTTACTGTCGGTTCATCCATATCGGAAGGAAAATTTCTTCTTTGATTGGTAACGATATCTTTAATATCATTTATCGTGTCTTCCGGATTTGCATCTTTTGCCAAATCGACTTTAATAGTAAAAAAACCATTTTTTATAGTTGTAGAAATATCTTCAATATTACTTAAATTTCTAATATCATCTTCGATATTTTTAACTGCCATTTTATCAAGTATATCAGGACTTGCACCGGGATAAGCTCCTACTACGATAACCGAATCAAGCACAGAAGGAGGAAATATCTCTTTTGGTATTTTATTGTATGAAAAAATCGACAATACCAATAAAAAAACTAAAAATATATGATTTAATATAGGTTTATCAATGCTAAAAGCTATAAATTTTTTTATCATTTTAAAAAATCGTATCCAAAACTTGATTTTTAAATCTTAGATATTCAAGCTTCTGCTTCAATACTTTATTCTCCTCTTTTAAAATAGAGTATTCGTTGTAAAGTTTACTTATATCTCGACTATTATAATAAATTTCATTTTTAAGATAAATTTTTGGCAAAACCAAAATCAAAACGATAAAAAGAATCAACATAACACCAAGCAACAACCTAAAACTAAGATTGTTCACATGTCTTTTGATACTTTTTTCAACCTCATCTATAAGACTATATCTATCTTTTTTAATACTACTATCTTTCAATCTTAAAAACCCTCATTTTTGAACTTCTGCTTCTTGGATTTATTTTTATCTCCTCTTTTATAGGAACTATCGGTTTCTTTGTCAAAATCTTTCCCATGGAGTGGTTGTTTCCACATTCACATCTATAAACTTCGGGAGGACATATACAACTCTTGTTCCACTCTTTAAAAGTTCTTTTAACAATCCTGTCTTCAAGAGAGTGGAATGTTATGATAGCTACTTTACACTCTTTTAGTGACGAATTTTTTATCGACTCTAAAAGGCTTATCAACTCTCCAAGTTCGTCATTTACCTCTATCCTTATGGCTTGAAAAACCAAGGTTGCAGAGTGAATTTTTCCTCTTTTGAAGTGTTTTTCTATGGCTTGAGAAAGCTCTCTTGCACTATTAAAAGGTCTATTTTTGACTATAATATCTGCTACTTTTTTATACTCTCTAACCTCTCCGTACTCTCTTAATATCTCCTCAAGTCTAATTCTGTCATAACTGTTTACAACATCATAAGCACTCAAAGAGGCATTTTGATCCATTCTCATATCTAAAACAGAGGAGTTAAAACCAAATCCCCTATCCTCTTTATCAAGTTGCAAAGATGATACTCCAATATCTGCCAAAATAGCTTTGATATTTTTATCTTGATGTTTTTTTAAAACTTTTGAAAATCTTTCATTTTCAAAAATAACCCTATCTTCATATCCGCTCAATCTTTTTTTTGAAAACTTTATAGCTTCTTTATCTTGATCTATACAAATCAATTTGACATTTGGATTGTTTTTTAATATCTCTTCGCTATGTCCACCGTAACCTACTGTACAATCTACGATATAACCATCGTCAATGTCATTAAAAACTTCCAAAACTTCATTCAATAAAACAGGAACATGAGGAGTATCCAAAAAAAATCCTTTTATTTTTGTTAGATTTTACTAAATTTTTCTTTATTAAGAGATTATATGATACTTTTTTAAAAGATTTATTTTCTCTCTATCAAAGAGACAGCTTCATAGGCAGTATCCATCATTTTATCTATCTCCTCAAAGGTTATTATATATGGAGGCATAAAGTATATGGTATTGCCAAGAGGCCTAAGCAGAACTCCATTTTTTAAACCATACTCATAAACTCTCAACCCAATCCTCTCTTTTGGCTCAAATCCTTTGATATCAAAAGCGGCTATCATACCTGTTTGCCTTATGTTTTCTATATTATTAAGCTTTGAAAACTCATTTAATTTTTTTCCTATATATTTTATTTTTTCTCTATTTTTATTTAATACATCATCATTTTCAAAAATATCCAATACTGCATTTGCTGCCGCACAAGCAAGAGCATTGCCAGTATATGAATGAGAGTGTAAAAATGACTTATGCTCATTATAATCACAATAAAAGCTATCATACATCTCTTCGGTCAACAAAACAACCGAAAGAGGCAAATAACCACCGGTTATACCCTTGCTAAGAGCCATAAAATCAGGCTTTATACCGGCTTGTTCGCAAGCAAACATGCTGCCGGTTCTACCAAATCCCACAGCAATCTCGTCAGCGATAAAATGTACATCAAACTCTTTACAAAGCTCACTTGCAAGTTTTAAAAAAAGAGGGGAGTACATATGCATATTACCTGCACACTGTACAAGAGGTTCAACTACAAAAGCCGATATTTCAAAAGCTCTCTCTTTTAATATCTCTTTTAATTTTTTAGCTGCTTTTATAGCCTCTTCTTCACTCTTATCTTTTGGAACATCTGTTTTTATGCTTTTTATCAGCATCTCTTCATAACTCTTTTTATATATCCCGAGATCTCCAAGCGATAAAGCTCCTATAGTTTCTCCGTGATATGAATTATTTAGAGATACAAAATAGGGCTTTGTTAAACCTCTGTTTTTGTTATAGTGAAAACTCATCTTTATAGCAACCTCTATGGCAGAAGAGCCATTGTCGGCATAAAAACATTTTGTTAGATTTTGGGGAGTCAATTTCACCAATCTTTCCGATAGTCTTACAATAGGTTCATGTGTGAAACCGGCAAAAATAATATGCTCTAATGAGTCTAACTGTTCTACTATCTTGCTTTTTATATATGGATGTTGATGCCCGAATAAATTAACCCACCAAGAGCTAACCGCATCAATGTATCTATTGCCGTCAAAATCTTCAAGATATATACCCTCTGCTTGTTTTATAGGAATAAGCGGTAACTTTTCATGGTCTTTCATTTGAGTACAAGGATGCCAAATATTTCTCAAATCTCTCTCTTTTAAAGATAAATTATCCATTTTTTTTCCCATTTCATCGTAAATTAATGTCAATTTCAATAGAATTATATCTAAAATTATAAAACTTAGGATAATAAATGATTACTTGGATGCAAAAACATAGAAAATATCTTGTTGTTACTATCTGGATAAGCACGATAGCTTTCGTAGGAGCCGGCTTTGTAGGATGGGGAGCATATAACTACAACACAAGCCGAGCAGGTGCGGTAGCAGTCGTAGGAAATACAAAGATAACAATACAAGAGTTAAATCGTGCATATACAAATATATACAATTACTATCAAGATAAGCTAAATGGAAAATTTTCCAGAGAACAAGCTAAAAAAATGGGGCTTAAAGATATAGCATTAAACCAACTTATAAACGAAACTTTAAAGTTAAATTATGCTAAAGAGCTTGGGTTTACGACATTGGATAGCGAAGTTGAAAAAGCACTTGAAAATACAAAAGCTTTTCAAAGTGGTGGAGTTTTCAACAAAGACCAATACTATAGAGTATTGAGAAATATCCAATTTACTCCAAAAGAGTATGAAAACTCATTAAAAAAAGAGATAACACTTAGAAAACTTGACAACATCTTAAACCTTTCTGTAACCCCTTTAGAGATAGAAACTTTTGGTGCATCTATATTTATGCGAGATAAATTAATGACCAAAATCATCAAAATCAATGATGCCGATATAAATATCAGCGACAATGATTTGAAAAAGTTTTGGGAAAAAAGAAAAAAGAACTATTTGACAAAAAAATCTTATGTTTTATCTATCATAAAAATACCTGTTTCATTCATTCAAGTAGATGAAAATGAAACAAAAAGCTACTATAAGAAAAAAAGATACAACTACACGGATAAAGATGGAAAGATAGAAACATACGAACAAGCAAAAAATAGAATTATTCAAGATATTCAATTTAAAAAAGGAAAAGTTTTCGCTCTTAAAAAATATCTTGCCCTCAAAAAAGGCAAAGTAAAAGCCAACGATAAGGTGACTGTTTATATTAATAACAAAAACTATCCACAAAATAAACTAAAAATAGCAAGTGTTGGAGATGTATTAAAACCTTTTAAATACGAAGGAGAGTACATAGTAGCAAAAGTAAATAAGATACATATGCCAAAACCTATGGATTTCGACCAAGCAAAAAATATTGTTAAAAAAGAGTATGCTCAAGTTCTTAAAAAAGGTATGTTGATAAAAAAAGCAAAAAGTATGTTATCTGATTTTAATAACGGAACCGAACTTGGATATATTAGTAGAGACGATATTAAAAAAATAAAAGGCTTAAATGAACTTGAAGCGATAGAGTTTTTAAATCAAGTTTTCAACTCAGGCAAAAAAGAGGGTTTTAAAGTATTCGACAATAAGGCGATAATCTATAAAATATTGGAACAAAAGTTGCTTGATAAGAATAAACTTAAAACATATAATAATTTGATAAAAAAGAATGTTACAAATGCCAAAGCTGCGGAATTAAATCAAAAATTATTGAAAGTTTTAAGAAATAAATATAAAATAGAAAGTTATTAAAAAGGAAAATAGTTGAATAAAACTATTCTTGGAATCGATATTGGTTCAACAAAAATATGTGCCGTTATAGCCCAAAACAATGGTGATCATATAAAAATTGCCGGTAGTGGTATTTCCAAATCCGGAGGTGTCAAAAAAGGTATCATAACCAATATTGAATTAGCATCAAAATCCATAAAAGAAGCCATAGACGAAGCAAAAAAAATAGCCGGAACTAATATTGATAAAGTGATTGTTTCTATTTCCGGGGCTTACACAAAAAGTGTTGAAAGTTATGGTGTTGTCAATATACCCGATAAAGAGATAAGCATAAAAGAGATAAATAGAGTCATGATGATGGCAGATCACAATGCCAATATACCAACTGATTATGAAAGAATTCATGTCCTGCCTTACAACTTTAAAGTAGATAATCAAGAATTTATAGATGATCCTCTTGGAATGAATGGTAATAGGCTAGAAGTCCATGTACATATAATAACCGCTCAAAAAACTTCATTAAACAACTTAAGAAAATCAGTTGAATTAGCCGGAGTTATGATTGACAATATAGTTTTGATAGGATATGCATCAAGCATTGCAGTATTAAACGAGGATGAAAAAGAACTTGGAGTGGCAGTTATTGATATAGGCGGAGCAACTTGTAATCTTGCTATCAATTCAAGCAATAGCATAAGATACAACGACTATCTTGCAGTAGGATCCAATAATATAACAAAAGATTTATCTATGGCTTTGCATACTCCTTTAAATGAGGCCGAGAAGGTAAAGCTTCAACATGGCTCTTTAAAAGAGATAAGTAGCGAAACCATAGAACTTCCTATTATAGGGGATGACAAAAAGAGAAATGAAGTTTCTCTTGAAATAGTGTCAAATGTAATTTATGCCAGAGCAGAAGAGACTCTTATGATACTTGCAAAATCAATAGATGAGAGCGATTTTAAAGAGCAAATAGGAGCCGGTATAGTTTTAACCGGAGGTTTTACAAAACTTGAAGGTTTAAGGGAACTTGCTGTTGCAATATTTGACAATATGCCTGTTAGAATTGCAAAACCTAAAAAATTAGACGGTATGTTTGAAATATTAAAAGATCCCACTTATTCTACATGTATTGGACTTGTTATGTATGGATGTGGAGATTTTACACCATATGAAATAGACTCAAACAAAAAACTTAGATATAAAAATGAAATTTTAGAATCGATAAAAGATGTACAAAGTTCTGTTGAAAATATACCTAATTTAAAATCACAAGAGAAAGAGAAAGAGAAAGTCATAAACATTAAAAAATTAGAAAAGAAAAATAGTTTCAAAGATAAATTATCAAGATTTTGGAACACAATAACACAACTATTTTGAGGAGCGATAATGGAGGAATTTAAAGTAGAAGAATCAAAACAATTAACCGGTGCCTGCATTAAGGTTGTCGGAGTAGGTGGCGGGGGAGGAAATATGATCAATCACATGATCAATGAAGGCATCAGTGGAATTGATTTGATAGCTGCAAATACTGATGCTCAAGCTTTAGAGGCTTCATTAGCTCCTATTAAAATTCAACTTGGGGAAAAGAAAACCAAAGGTCTTGGTGCAGGAATGAAACCTGAAATTGGTCGAGAATCAGCTCTTGAAAATTATGAAGAGATAAGAAGTGCTCTTGAAAATGCAGATATAGTATTTATAGCTTCAGGTTTTGGAGGAGGAACGGGTACCGGTGCTGCTCCCGTTATTGCACAAGCTGCCAAAGAAGTTGGAGCATTGACTGTATCAGTTATAACTAAACCGTTTATGTTTGAAGGAAGAAGAAGAGCAAGAATGGCAGAAGAGGGATTGAAAGAACTCAGAAAAGAGAGCGATTCTATAGTTGTTATACCAAACGATAAGCTTCTTAGCATTATAGATAAAAATCTCGGTATAAAAGATAGCTTCAAAATAGTTGATAATATTTTAAGTCGTGCCGTAGGTGGTATGAGTTCTGTTGTTCTTTCATACGGAAATAATGATATCAATCTTGACTTTGCAGATGTACAAACAGTAATGAGTCACAGAGGTATGGCACTTCTTGGAGTAGGTGAATTTGAAGGCGAAAATGCTGCCGTTGAAGCTATGAAAAATGCCATAGAATCACCTCTTCTTGATAACATGAGCATAAATGGAGCACTTGGAGTGCTAATTCATTTCAATATCCATCCAAACTGCCCACTTAATCAAATCAGTGAAGCCATGGGCATTGTATATGATAATGCTGACGAAGATGCACATGTTATCTTTGGAACAACAACCAATGAAGATATGCCTGAAAATAAAGTTAAAATCACTATAGTTGCTACCGGTTTTGAAGGCGATAAAGACAAAAAAGATGATTTAAAACTTGTTAATTCCGTTGAAGAGATGAGAAAATCAAGAATAGCCAAACTTAAAAAAGTAAGTGGTGGCTACGAACAACAAGAAGATATTCTTGATATACCTACATTTATGAGAAATCAAATGGATTAAACTCTTTAAACCCATGAATTTTCATGGGTTTAAAAACTAAAAGTATCAGTTATTATTTTCTATTTTTTTGCAACAAAACCTCTATCAAGTCCGCTTAAATCTTTATAAAAATCAAATTTTTTAAATCCACTCTTTTCTAAAAGTACAGAAACACTCTTTTTTTGATCGTAACCCATTTCACAAATCAAATATTCAACTCCTCTTTTTGCAGAAAGCAAAATAATTTCTTCAAGCACTTCATGGCCATTAATACCACCAAATATAGCCTCTCTCGGTTCATACTCAAGAGGTTTTTTTACCTTGAAGTTATCAGCGACATAAGGAGGATTGGATACTATTATATCAATATCCTCATTTACCTTATCAAGATATGAACACTTTCGCACCTCAATCTTATCTCCAACTCTAAATCTTTTTATATTTTCTTTAGCTATCTCTATGGCACTACTTGATATATCGGTAGCAAAGATTTGTACATTATCTAAGAGCTTAGCTAACATTACGGAAATAGCACCGCTACCTATACCTATCTCAGCAATAGTTAAAAACTCTTTATCCAACTTTTTAACTATCTCCAAAACCTTATCAATCAATATCTCTGTCTCCGGTCTTGGTATGAGGGCACCTTTATCTATAAAAAACTCTTCAGAGTAGAAACTAACGATCTTCGTGATATACTCTATAGGCTCGCCCTTCTCTCTTCTTAAAAAAAGTTTTTTATACTCTTTAAAATTTTCCAACTCTTCATCTTCATGCAAAAAGAGATAGACTCTATCCTTTTCTAAAAGATAAGAGAGCAGTATATAGGCTTCATTTAGAGGATTTTCAGCTATATCTCCTATATGGCTGCTCGCTATAGATAGAGCCTCTTTTATGCTTGGCAATTTTCCCTCATCGGTTCGTTGTCTGTATCATCTATCTTTTTCCCAAGTCTTTTCAATCTCTCAACAAGCGGAGGATGTGTGTAATAAAAAAAGATATACAGAGGATGTGATCTTGGAAAACTTTTATTTTCATTGGCAAGCTTTTCCAGAGCTTCTGCCAAAGCCACCTCATTTTCACACTCACTGCCGTATTTATCGGCGGCATACTCGTTGGATCTGCTTAAAAGCCCCATGATAGGCATAAAAACAAATGCTACTATAGGCGATAGCAAAAGGAAAAATGCTATAATGGCATAAGGAGTTTTTTGTAGTCCAAAATCAGCAAATAAAGACAAAGGCAAATTGCCAAATATGGCAAACATCAAAAAAAGAAGTACCCCCATCATCACAATATTTTTCAATATATCTTTATGCTTAAAATGCCCCAATTCATGTCCCAAAACTGCCAAAAGTTCATGTTTTGTCAATTTCTCTATCAAAGTATCAAAAAGCACCACTCTTTTAGAACTTCCAAGTCCACCAAAATAGGCATTTAGTCTATTGTCTCTTTTACTTGCATCCATAGTAAATATACCGCTACTTTTTAAACCCGCTTTTTTCATCAAAGCCTCTATGGAACTCTTCAAATCCTCATTTTCAAGAGGGGTGAATTTATTAAACATAGGAGCTATAAAAGTAGGATATATCACATTTATACCAACTATAACAACAAATATAAAAACAAAGCTCCAAAGCCACCACATATCAAATGTCATGATGATATAACTAACGGCACATATAACTAAAGAGCCAAAAATCAAAAATACCAAAGCTGTTTTTATCATATCTTGTATAAACAACTTTACAGTTATATTGCTAAAGCCGTACTTTTTATCAAGATAAAACTTTTCATACACTTCAAACGGCAGAGAAACTATATAATTTATCACTATGAAAATATCCACGAACAAAACGGACTTTAATAATTCATTATCAATATCAATAATACCATCAAGCCATCTCAACCCATATCCTACCCAAAATATAAATATAATATAATCAACCAAAGAGCCAAGTATATCCATCCTCTCTTTGGCTATCTTATAAAGTGCGGCTTCTATATATGCTCTTTTTGAAAGTATCACCGGTGTTAGATTTTTCGCTTTCGCCACATATCCTATCTCCATAACAGAAACATAGACTTTTATCAAAATATATAGAAAATATATTATTCCTACCGTTAAAACCATAAATAAGACCTTTTTTATCTTTTATTTTGTGTATTTTATCCAAAAGGGATTAAAATATATTGAAAGTTTACCCCTAATTATAAAAATTATTTAAGATATGCAATTGATTCAAATTTCAAATATTAATGCTTAAAAAAAGAATTTATCTTTCTTATAAATTCCAAAGGATTTATGGCATGATTATAAAGCTCTATAGTAAAATGTAAATGCGGACCGTTTACTCTGCCGCTTTTCCCGCTAAGCCCTACAATCTTACCTCGTTTTACTTTTTGTCCTTTTTTAACCAATATTTTACTTAAATGGTAGTAGCAGCTATATAGCCCCTTGCCATGATTTATTACAACCGATCCACCGGCATAATACCTATCTTTTGCTATCACAACCACTCCGTTGTTTATCGCCTTTATAGGTGTTTTCATTCTGGCTCTAAAATCGGTTCCGGTATGGAAACTTTTTAGAGTGTGGTTAAACATTCTTGCATTTCCATAAGCACTTGTAATCTTTGAGTGCAGAGGAAGTATAAAAGGCTCATTCCAATACTGCTTTTTCGTAACAGTTTTGTATATCTTTTTTGCCTCTTTATACTCTTTGTAGATACGATCTAACACCTTTTTAGTTGGATAAACTTTAGAGTTGTGTACCTTTATATACTCTTTTTTATAGTTGGCTTTTTTAACATCTACACAAACTTCTCTTTTTGAGTTAAGATTTATAATATTCACACATATTTTTTTACTTTTAGTTTTATAATCTATAGGTATAAAAGCCACATATCTCTTTTTTACTTTCATCAAGGGGATACTCTTTTTACCAAGCTTTACAATACTATCTTTTTTCACTTCAAGTACATATACTCCGCCATTTTCAATTGACACAGCAAACAAAAACAAAGGCATCATAAGCCATAAAACTATCTTCAAGATCTATCTCTTTTTATGATTTCATAAGCTTCGTTTATCTCTTGTAACTTTTGTGTTGCTTTTTCTATCGTGGATTGATCCGCTCCTTTTCCCATAAGCAGATCCGGATGGTTTTCTCTGACTAGTTTTTTATACTTTGCTTTTATGGTATCCATATCATCACTTTTTGTCGCATTTAAGACCTTGTAAGCATTTTCCAAGCTATTTACTTGATGGTTATATTTTTCAGCATAGAATTTTTCAAATCTCTTTATTATCTCTTCAAAATCCTGCCTTTTTATCTTGAGAGCTTCAGCTATATCTTCACATATCATTCTCTCTTCATCTCTAAAATCATTATCTATAAAGGCCAAATTTAAAAGATACTCTAAAAGCAAAACTCTTTTACGGTAATCCCCTCTTGTTAAAAGATAATATTTATTTGCTATCTCGATAGTATTAGAAAAAGTCTTTAATTCACTTTTGTATATCTCTTTTAGTTTTTCTCTTATAGCTGAATTGTTTTCAAAAGCCGATGATAGTTCCGTCAAAGTATTTGATATAAGCTCCGCCTCAAGCTCACTAACTCTACCGTCCGCTTTTGCAACTTTTGCCATAAGCGAAACTATAATACCTATTTCATGGTCTCTAATATCGCCGCTAAAAAATTGAGATTTGCTCCATTTTTCTCTTTTTCCGAAATCGTATTTGTTATAGTTTTTTGTCAAAAGATAAAATAAAACTATGGTAAAAAGCAGGACAAAATATATCATATAGCCAAATCCATATAATTTTCCATCTGCTCTCTTTTTAGAATTCTTATAAAGTTCGTACTTCCTTCAACTCCCGTAGGAAAACCTGCCGTTACGATATATGTTTTGTCGATATTTATAGTTTTTTCTTTGAATGCTCTTTTTAGCATCTCGGCTAGCATTAGGTTTAGACTTCTCTCTTTTATACTCATTATAGGCTCCACTCCCCATACGAGAGTTAAGGATTTTGCGATATCTTCATCGTGTGTAACGGCAAAGATAGGTTTGTTTATCCTGTATCTTGCCAATTTTTTAGCCGATTTACCCGAACTTGTCAAAGATATGATAGCTTCCACATCCAAATCAACGGCAAGTTTGGCAGTAGCAGAAGAGATGATATCAGTATCGTCTAAAAATTTATATCTATTAAATTTATTGTACGGATATACACTCTCCGTCTCTATAATAGTATTGCTCATAACTTTGACTACATTTACGGGATTTTTACCTATAGCACTCTCTTCAGAAAGCATTACAGCATCAGTTCCGTCAAGTACGGCATTTGCTACATCGCTTATCTCCGCTCTTGTTGCCATCTCCTTTTCAGCCATAGAAAGAAGCATTTGAGTAGCAGTTATAACAGGTTTTGATGCAGCATTGGCTTTTCTAATGATTCTTTTTTGAATACTTGGCACTTTATAGTAGGGAACCTCTATGCCAAGATCTCCTCTAGCCACCATAACTGCATCACTGACTTTTAGTATCTTGTCTATATTCATAACTGCATCAAACTTTTCTATCTTGGCGATAACTTGGGCTTTTGACTTATACTTTTTGAGTAGTTTTTTTCCTTTTTCCACATCTTTTTCATTTTGGACAAAAGATAGAGCCACAAAATCCACTCCATGTTTTGCACCCCACTCCAAATCCTTCTTATCTTTTTCGGTAATTATCTCAAGATTGAGTATGGTATTTGGAAAATTGACTCCTTTATTCGAGGATAGTTTTCCCTCATTTTCCACAACGGTCTCTATCTCCTTGCCGATCTTTATAACTTTTGTTTTTATATTACCGTCATAAAGATATATATACTCACCCTCTTTGACCAGATCTAAAACCTCCGGCTGATTTATGCTCAAGATATACTTGCCTTGATCTATCTTTTTTCCCTCAATACTATCTCTTGAAAATAATATCTTATCACCCTTTTTTAAGAGAAAATCCTCTTTTAGTTTTTGAACTCTTATCTTAGGACCACATATATCTTGCAAAATTCCAACATGCTTGTTGAGTTTTTTTTCCGCTTCTCTGATATTTTTTAGTATTTTGTAGTGATAGTCGTGGTTTCCATGGCTAAAATTCAGCCTAAAGAGATCGACTCCTGCTTTTATAAGTTCCTCTATAACCTCTCTACTGTCACTTGCTGGACCGATAGTCGCTAATATTTTCGTCTTTTTTATCATTTTTGCCCCTTTGTCTGTCTGTACTTTATCAAAAAATGGTTGCAAAACGATTTCAAAGTTTGTTTTTGATGGATTGTATCTTTTGCTCCATACCGTCAACTCTACTTTTTCTTATATCCATCTTTATGGTAGAGTAAACTCTATTTGAATATGGTTCTAAAACTCTATATGATTTCTCTATAACTTCAAGAGCAGCCTTTATATCATCACACTCATACACTGTACCCATCGGAGTTAACTGATACTTTACTCCGCTTTTATCTATCATCTTTATAACTTTACTGACATATTCACTTACACTCTCGCCTTTATCGGTGGGAAACATAGCAAACTCTACTAAAACAGACATTTACTCTCCTATAAATTTTGGCAACATCGCCTTTATCTTTTTGTAAATTTCCGTAAACTCAGTAGAATATACTCTTGTCTTTGCTATGGTAGTTATAAAGTTGGTATCTCTATCCCATCTTGGAACTATATGCATATGCACATGCTCAGCTATCCCTGCACCTGCACACTGCCCCAGATTCATCCCTATATTTACCCCTTTTGCACCAAATCCCTCTTTCATCATTTTAACCGATTGTCTAGCCAACGAACTTATCCTAAGCCACATCTTTTCATCAAGGTTCTCTATGGCATCGGTGTGCTTGTTGGGTATGATCATAAAGTGTCCCGGATTGTATGGGTATCTATTCATAACCATAAAGCAAAATTCATCCCTATAAAGTACAAAAAGTTCTTCATCTTTATCCGGATTATTTACGATATGGCAGAAAACACAACCCTCTATCTTTTTACTTGTAACATACTCACTTCTCCAAGGTGCATACAAATAGTCCATCTCAAACTCTCTTAAACTCTTCTAAACTTTTTGCTATATCATCTTGCCTCATAAAGTGTTCTCCCACCAAAAAAGCATCAACTCCTATGCTATGAAGTCTTTTTATAGTCTCTTTATCACTTATGCCACTTTCGGCAACTATAATCTTTCCATTTGGTATAAGAGGTATCAATCTATCACAAAGCTCCATATCCATCTTAAATGTTTCGAGATTTCTATGGTTTATGCCTATGATATCAGCACCGGCATATATAGCCTTTGTAAGATCCTCTCTATCGTGAATCTCAACCAAAGCCTCCATTCCTAGATGTCTTGTGTAGTTCAAAAGCTCTTTCAACTCCTTTTTAGATAGTGCCTTAGCAATAAGCAGAACAAAATCCGCCCCATAAACAACAGCCTCAAGAAGCTGATATTTATCTATGATAAAATCTTTTCTTAAAAGAGGGGTGGACACATATCTTCTTATACCAGTAAGATACTCCAAATCCCCCTGAAAGAAAAAAGGTTCCGTTAAAACCGATATGGCATTGGCTCCGGCTTTTTCATACTCTTGAGCGATACTCAAAGGATCAAAATCCTCTCTTATAACCCCTTTGCTTGGACTTGCTTTCTTAACCTCCGCGATGATTCTATATGGTTCATCTTCGCTTGAAGTCAAATGCTCTCTAACATCTCTTGGCACATAGGGGTTATAGGCCAAACTTCTTCCAAGCCAATCAAAAGGAAAATCCTTTTTTTTCTTTTCAAGTTCCTCTTTTGTCTTTTTAATTATCTCATCAAGTATCATTTTTCCTCTTTTATACATTTTTGTATCATTTTTTCATGATTTAAAACCTCTTTATCCTGACTCATTTTTAAAACTTTTTGCATAATTTTTTTAGCTTTTTTACATTTGCCAAGTTTATAATACCCCCAAGCCAAAGAGTCAAGATAATATGGAGAATTTGGCTCTATTTTTAAAGCCTCTTTTACAAGTTTTATACCCTTTTTTACATTCATGTCATAGTCAATCAGCAAATATCCATAATAATTCAAATACATCGGATCTTTTACTTTTTTTATAGCCCTTGCAAATTTATCAGCTATCGACTTAATAAGTTTTTTATCTTTTACTTTTGCACCTTCAAACTGATATATTGCCATTTTACCAAGATATTTAAAATTATTTGTTTCTTCAAATAACTCTTTTGCTATTTTATAAGCATTAGCAAAATCATTCATAGACAGATACATATTCATAAGCATATCTTTATAACATCCACACTTTTTCAAAAAAACTATAGCATTTTTCTTTTCTCCTTGATATATATAAAGATTAATGATTTTTTCGACATACTCTTTTTTATGTGTATGATTATAAAGTCTTTTATATATGGATAACAACCCGTTTATATCTTTTTCTCTTGCATATATATTAAGCAATTTATAACATATTTTTTTTGAGCATCCTTTGAGCCTGACATGAGTTTCAAGATATGCAACAGCATCATCTTTTCTATCCAAATATGAGTACAATATATCAGCTATATTATTCAAAATATCTTCGTTAAAACCAATCCCATATGCTCTTTCAAAAAATTTTAAAGCAAGAGAATATTTTTTCATAACCAAAAAAGCATATCCGGCAAATTCATAATTTTTTTCGGTTTTATATTCATTTGTCAATTTTAAAGATAATTCGGAAGCTTTTTTATAATCTTTGGCAAAGATACAATACTGGATTTGAACTCTTTTAAAAAAGACATTTTTAGGATAATTTTTCAATCCTATTTTTAAATATTTACCAAGAGATTTATAATCTTTTATATCAATGCAAAGTTTTATCACTTCTTCCAAATATTCAATATTTTTAGTATTGTTATAAAGTTTTTCATAATACTGAATAGCCTTATTGTATTCATGATTTTGTTCATACGATAAAGCAAAAAGGATATACTTGTCTTCATACTTATACGGCTTTGTAACAATATTGTGAGGTTTTACCGATTTGACGGAACAACCGCTAAAAAGCAAAGCCAACAATACAAAAATAATCAAACTATACCTATACACTCTTTTTTCACCTCATCAACTTTGTCTTTAAAATAGTCCCAAAAAGGAAAAGTTCTACACTGTTTCGGTCTAACATCATATATCTCACATCCATTTTTCTTCGCATCATAAAAAAGGCACTCATATTCGCCGTTTATCTTTAACTCTTTTATACTGTATCTATATTTTACCTTATTTAAGTAATCTTTTTTAAAAGTTTCAATATCTAATTTTAAAAATTCAGCTATATTTTTAATTTCATCACTATTTACAAAGATATACCCGCTCTCGCCTCTACAACATTTTGCTTTGCACTCTCTACAGGCAGAAGGCCTAAAACCGTAGCTAAATCCCTCTTTGGTAACTATCTCATCACTCATCGCATTTCACACTTTAAACTTTTTATAGATAACTTTTTATATATCTCTTCCACCTCTTTTGTAAACTCCTTCCCTTCATGAGTAAACAGAGGAGGCAGACACTTTGTCTTGCTTTTTGAACTTTTTCTGCCCCTTATCATAACTACAGTAGAGTTTTTATCTCTTTTAGGGTGAACGAATCTTAACTCTTCGATATTTATCTTGTAGCTGCTTAAAACCGTGCAAATCCTTTGCAAAGCTCCACTATCATAGCAAAAATACAGTTCACCTCTTGGTTTTAGCAAGGAGTTACTCTTTTTTATAAAATCCTCCAAAGGCAAAGAGGTATCATACCTGCTAAATCTTTTGGAGCTATTTTCACTCTGCTTACTCTTTCCATCATAAAAAGGAGGGTTTGAAACTACAATATCAAATCTTTTATCAAATTTATACTCCAAAAAATCCCCACAAACAAAATCAGCATCAAGAGCATTATTTTTAGCATTTATTTTTGAAATTTCAATATTGTTTTTAAGTATATCTATACCGTTTAATTCCACATCAAATCTCTCTTTTATCAAAAGTCCGAGTATACCACAACCACAACCCACATCAAGAACCGAACCGCTTATGCGATGTTTAGAGATAAAATTATACAAAAACATAGTGTCACTGTTGTAACAATACCCGCCTTTTTCTTGATATATGAACAATTTTATCCTTTTTTATGTATAATATCGCAATTTTATCCAAAAGGGCATTAAAAAATGATTATCATACCTGCAAGGTTGGCTTCAAATAGATTTCCAAGAAAAATTTTAGCAAACATAAACGGCTTTCCCATGGTAATAGCAACGGCAAATAGAGTAAAAGATATCGATGAAGTTATCATAGCAACCGATTCCAAAGAGGTTATAAATATAGCAAAAGATTACGATTATAAAGCCATTATGACAAGCAACAGCCATAAAAGCGGGACAGATAGGATAAATGAAGTAGCCCAAAAACTTGATATAAATGATGATGAAATAGTGGTAAATGTCCAAGCGGACGAACCATTTATTGAACCCTATATTATCCAAAGAGTTATAGATAGATTAAAAGATGCTCAAAAAAAAGGGGAAGATATTTTTATGGTAAGTTGCTATAAGCTCATATCTCCGAAAGAGGCGGACGATCCAAATCATGTCAAAGTTATCACCGATTTTAAAGAAAATGCCATATACTTTTCAAGGAGCAAAATCCCTTATGATAGAGAGGAGCATTTGCATTACTATGGACATCTTGGTATCTACGGTTTTACAAAAAAAACTCTAAAAGAGTTTTGCTCACTTCCACTATCGCCTCTTGAAGATATAGAAAAACTTGAACAATTAAGAGCCATATATCACGATAAAAAGATAGCTATGATAGAGGTAGAGAGTAAAAGTTTCGGGATTGACACAAAAGAAGATCTACAAAAAGCACTATCATCTTTGAAGTAGATAGAGTTTTTTTCTTTCACTTGAACCGGCGATACCAAGCTGTTTTCTATATTTTGTGATAGTTCTTCTGACTATTTTGATACCAAATTTCTTCTCTACGAGTTGTAGAATTTTGTTGTCGCTTATGGGTTTCTTTCTATCTTCGTTTTTAATAATCTCCGATATATACTCTTTGATAGAACTATTTGAAGTGTCTTTATCTATCGCCGTACTAAAAAAATCTTTCAATGGCATAACTCCCCTTTCACAAGAGAGATATTTGTTAGCTATGGCTCTTGATATAGTAGAGGGATTTCTCTCAAGATCACCTGCCAAATCTTTTAATTTCATAGGCTTTATCGAACCACCATTAAAAAAATCATACTGATATTCAAGTATCATTAAGCCGATCTTATACAAAGTAGCTTTTCTCATCTCAAGAGCATCTACCAAGTCTTTAGCCGCTTTAATTTTTTGTTTTACATACTCCACTTTTTTATCTACACCTTCAATATCTAACACGATTTCAGGATAATAGTAGCTATTTATACTTATCTCTATACCATTATCACCTCTATATATAAATATATCCGGAATAATTTTTTTTGATTCTTTCATAAAAGATATAGCTGGTGGATTTGAAAATTTTTTTATCACCCCTATTGCTTTATCAAAAAACTTTTCATTGCTATATTTTTGAATATTTTCAAAATCAACTATCAATTTTTTAGTAAATTTATATATTTCATCATCCAATTCCGTACTATCAAGTTGAAACAAAAAACTCTCTTTCAAGTCAAAAGCACCTATACCCACCGGATCAAGATAAGCAAATCTTTTTCTTATTTTTTCGACTTGAGAAATATCACACAAACAATCCATGGCTATCTTTTTCAAATCTCCATCAAAATAACCTTGCTCATTAATCTCTTCTATAATAGCATAAGCAATCTTTTGAGATATATCCGTAGGAAAAAGAGGGGGAACTATCTGCTCTTGCAAAACTTCATAAAGAGATTTTTGAGAAAATGTTAAAGACTCTATAAAGTCCGAAGTATGTATTTTTTGTATATTTTCATAATTTGCTCTTCTCTCAAAACCGGACTTTACTTCTATAAAAGGATTATCTTTAACAAATGGTTCAATAATCTCTTCGATAGACTCCAGATCACTTTGAAGTATCGGCAACCAACTTCTAAGAGTTGAAGATAGTGAAAGTTTTGTAGTTTGACTCTGCCTTAACTTCACTAACAAACCTCTTTGCTATAGCTTAAAGTTGCTACCAAGATAGTATGTTTTGACTAACTTATCGTTGAATATCTCCTCGGCACTCCCTGATGCTAACAAAGAGCCATCTTTTATGACATAAGCTTTATCGCAGATAGAAAGAGTTTCTCTAACATTATGATCGGTTATAAGTATGCCTATCTTTAACTTCGCTAATTCTTTAATGATATCTTGTATATCAGCAACTGCTATCGGATCAACTCCGGCAAAAGGCTCATCAAGAAGTAAAAATTTCGGCTTCAAAGCCAAAGATCTCGCTATCTCGCACCTTCTTCTCTCTCCACCGCTTAGGTTTTGAGCTTTTCTTCTTCTTATAGGCTCTATATTTAAAAGTTCAAGAAGTTCATCAGTCTTTTTTTGAATCTCCTCTTTATCTTGATAAATTATCTCGCATGCAAGCATAACATTTTCTTCAACACTCAAGTCTTTAAATATACTCGATTCTTGCGGAAGATACCCGATACCAAGTTTTGCTCTTTTGTGCAGAGGCATATCCGATATATCTTGATTGTCTATGTATATCTTTCCACTTGTAGCATCTATTAAACCGCATATCATATAAAAAGTAGTGGTTTTCCCTGCACCGTTCGGTCCCAAAAGACCCACTACTTCTCCGCTTTTTACCTCCAATGATATCTCATTGATGATCTTTGTCTTTTTTATAACTTTTTCAAGTTTTTCTACTTTAAGTTTATGCATCAAATTCCTCTATCTTATACTCTCTCTTGTCATCTTTATGCTCTATTTTTAAAACTATCACTCTAAAACCGAACTTTAAAAGCATATTTTTTAACTCTTCACCACCCCACTCCACAAAATGAACTCCGCTTTTTTCGAACTCTTCCAAAAAACCAAGAGATAAAAACTCATCAAAGGTTTTATTATAAATATCATAATGAAATATTTTATCCCCATACATTGTCTGTAAAGAGAAGGTAGGACTTGTAACATTATTATCTATATTGCATGATTTAACATATCTTTGAACAAATGTAGTTTTTCCACTTGATAAATCACCTTGCAATAAAACTACACTATCTCTATCGGCTATACTCTTTTTTAGAGTCTCAACCACTTTGTCTATATCATCAAGTCCAACAATCAAACTTATACCTTGTGGCTTATTTTGATTATATCATCAAGCTTTTTCAAAGCTTTTTGACTATCTATGGCATCCTTTGCCATTTCAATACCCTCTTTTATATCTCTTGCTTTTCCATCCACATATAATGCCACTCCTGCATTCAATAAAACTATATCTCTTTTTGCACTCTTCTCTTCACCACTTAAAATGGCTCTTGTAATTTTTGCATTATCTTTGGCATTACCGCCTTCTATCTCCTCTTTTTTAGCAAGTTTAAAACCAAATCCTTGAGGATCAATAATAAAATCTTTTGTTTTTCCATCTTTCAATAAAGTCGCATAAGTTATATCGCATATACTTATCTCATCAAGTCCGTCACGACTACTGACGGCTATAGCCGCCTTTGTATCAAGCATACTAAGTCCCTTTATTATCCTGCTTAAAAATTCATTACTAAAAACACCTATGAGATATTTTCTTGCACCTGCCGGATTTGTCAATGGACCCAATATGTTGAAAATAGTTCTATGAGATAAACTCTTTCTAATCGGCATGATATATTTCATAGCTGGGTGATGATTGATAGCAAACAAAAAAGCAAATCCGCACTCCTCAAGCATTTTCGCTTGAGCTTTTACATCAAGATTTAAGTTGACACCAAGAGCTTCAAGCATATCGGCACTTCCACTACTGCTTGTTATAGCTCTATTGCCATGCTTTGCCACAACACACCCAAGAGAAGGCAGAAGTAAAGATACGGTACTTGAGATATTGAAACTGTTACTCTTGTCTCCACCCGTTCCCACCACATCTATAAGCTTTTCTCTTAAAGTATCGTCTATATCAAGTTTTACGGAGTGTTTTCTCATAACTTCCGTAGCAGCTGCTATCTCTTCGGCACTCTCTCCTCTTTCATACAACTCTACAAGGTATCTCTTTGCCTCGTTGGCATCCATTTTATTTTCAAATATATCTTCAAATTTTCTTTTAGCTTCTTCAAACATCCAATCTCCTTACAAATTCATCTTTTTTGCTTTTTGGGATACTCTTTGTAATGGGTATCTGCAAAACTTCATATCTCTCTACTCTTTCAAGATATTTTATCTCTATCGTATCGCCCACTTTTACATCTTTTGCCGGTTTTGCAACTTTGCCATTTATACTGACAACTCCGCTTTTACACATATCTTCCGATATAGCTCTTCTTTTGGTAATATTTACACTATTTAAAAATTTATCTATTCTCATAATTTTTCCTATTTTGATAAAACTATTTTATAAAAAGTTTCCGTAAAAACTGCTTAGTTATGGTACGAATTTTGCTTGTTTTGTAAATTTTTCAAAAAATGCTATAATGTTATCAAAAAAAACAAAAGGATAAATATGGATTTTGCAAAAGTTATTTCAACAGTAGAAGGAGTACAACACCCTGCTATAAATGCAAGTTTGACTACTCTTGGTATATTACAAAATGTTGATATAGACCCACAAACAAACAAAGTAAAGGCTACATTTGCTTGGCCATTTGACGGCATACCTATAAGGGATATGCTTATAGCTTCCGTAACAAATGCACTTTCCGGTATAGGTGTTGGATTTGATTTTGATGAAAAAATTATGAATGAAGAAGAGAAGCAGAAATTTTTACAGATAGAACAAGCCAACTGGAAAGGAATGTGATGAAAAAAGAGGTTAAAAAAGTAGTTCTTGCCTATAGTGGAGGACTTGACACAAGTGTTATATTAAAATGGCTACAAGATGAATATAATGCAGAAGTTGTAACTTTTACCGCAGATATAGGTCAAGGTGAAGAGGTGGAACCCGCAAGAGAAAAAGCTCTCGCTCTTGGCATAAAACCTGAAAATATTTTTATAGAGGATTTAAGAGAAGAGTTTGTAAAAGATTATGTTTTTCCAATGTTTAGAGCAAATGCTCTATATGAGGGAGAGTACCTTCTTGGAACATCCATAGCAAGACCTCTTATAGCAAAAAGACAAGTGGAGATAGCAAAACTCACTGGAGCCGATGCTGTCAGCCATGGGGCTACCGGAAAGGGTAACGACCAAGTTAGATTTGAACTTGGATATCTTAGTAAAAATCCCGACCTCACAGTCATAGCCCCTTGGAGAGAGTGGGATTTAAATAGTAGAGAAAAACTTCTATCTTATGCCGAAAAACATGGTATAGCCATAGAAGGACATGGTAAAAAATCCCCATATTCCATGGATGCAAATTTACTACACATCTCTTATGAAGGGGGTATACTCGAAGATCCCAATGCAGAACCGGAAGAGAGTATGTGGAGATGGACAAATTCACCTGAATTTGCACCGAATAAACCTGAATACATAGAGATAGGTTTTGAAAAAGGAGATCCGATATCTATAAATGGGGAAAAATTAACTCCCGCAACACTCTTGAAAAGATTAAACGACCTCGGTTCAACTCATGGTATAGGAAGAGCAGATATCGTTGAAAATAGATTTGTAGGAATGAAAAGCAGAGGCTGCTACGAAACTCCGGGCGGAACCATACTTCTAAAAGCTCATAGAGCTATAGAGAGCATCACACTTGATAGAGAAGAGGCTCATTTAAAAGATGAACTTATGCCAAAATATGCTACCTTGGTATATAACGGATTTTGGTTTGCTCCCGAAAGAGAGATGCTTCAAGCCGCTATTGACAAAACACAAACAAATGTAAATGGCACAGTTAGATTAAAATTATACAAAGGAAATGTTACTGTTGTCGGTAGAAATTCTCCAAATTCTCTTTTTAATGCCGCATATTGCACTTTTGAAGAGGATGAAGTATATAATCAAAAAGATGCCGAAGGCTTTATTAAACTAAATGCTTTAAGATTTATCATAGAGGGAAAATCTAAAAAATAACTCAAACAAGGTCAAAATTCAAAGAGATTTTGACCTTGTTACACCACTCCAAAAGCTCACTATTTTGATGTTTTTTTGCACCATTTATTAAGATATTGAGCTTTTTTATTATCATTTTTTTTATTTCAAAATCATATTTACTATCTAAAAATTTTAAAAGCAAGACGACATGATA
>Ga0256842_1000344_pt1 | contig 41036 bp, 46 predicted proteins | sample 4559240metaG_FD_185973 | JGI IMG/M metagenome (GOLD analysis project Ga0256842, IMG submission 185973) | Hydrothermal vent microbial communities from Guaymas Basin, Mexico - 4559-240 | ecosystem: Environmental > Aquatic > Marine > Hydrothermal vents | place: Mexico: Guaymas Basin | collected...
TATGGGGATTTTGGGAGATAATGAGAGATGTGTAGCTACAACAAATCGTAACTTTGTAGGAAGAATGGGTTCAAGAACATCTGAAATCTATTTGGCTAATTCTGCTGTGGCAGCGGCTAGTGCAATAGCAGGGAAGTTGGTTGACCCTAGAGATTAATTTTATTTAATATCGGTTTAACTTTTTAATAGATAATACTACTATTAAAGGGGTTGATATGGTAAATATATTAATGATAGAAGATGATAGCGAGTTTGCAGAGCTTTTAGGTGAGTATTTAGAAGCGTTTGATATGAAAGTTACAAACTATGAAGATGCTTATTTGGGCTTATCAGCAGGGATTAAAAAGTTTGATATTTTAATTCTTGACTTGACTCTACCAGGAATGGATGGATTAGAGGTTTGTAAAGAGGTTACAGATAAGTATGATATTCCTATTATCATCTCATCTGCTAGGTCTGATTTGAATGATAAGATAACAGCCCTAGAGTTAGGTGCAGATGACTACCTACCAAAACCCTATGACCCCAAAGAGATGTATGCTAGAATACAATCAATTTTAAGAAGATATGATAATAAAAAAGCTATAAAAGAGGTGAGTGATTTTGAGATAAAGGGTGATACTATATATTTCAAAGGTAAAGCATTACAACTTACCCCTGCTGAATTTGAGGTGTTTTATCTACTTGTCAAAAATAGAGGTATTGCTCAATCAAGAGAACAAATTATCAACTCATCATCTACAATGAGTGATATAAAAGGTAAAAGTCTAGATGTAATAATATCCAAAATTAGAACAAAGCTTAATGACTCATCTCTTATTCAGGCTATTCGTGGTGTAGGTTATAAATTAGTATGATTACATTTTATTCTATTAGAAGTAAAATTACTATGATATTTATAATATCTATTGTGTTGCTAGTGGCTGTGGCATATAATATGTTTAATGCTCATATTCATGCACAAAAAAGAGATATCGTAGCACAAGAGATGGCTTCTATCCGTTATATATTTGAATACTATTTCAAAACACATAAGTTAGATTTTGCATTTTTAAAATCACAAAATTTTAGATTAATAGAAGATAAAGATGAAAAGGCAACTACTCTAAATAGATTGAGTAAAATAGAGAGAGATAGAGGTTTTCAGATACTCAAACATAAACGAAGAAGAATACTATTTTTAAAGTATGATAATAGTATATTTTTGTTAGAGAATATGAATACAATTAAACCACCAAATGATATGCTAGTTATATTTTTATCTCTATTAGGATTTTTACTATTTTTATATATGATGATTATCAATAGCCTTAAACCTCTATCTAAACTCAAAAATCAAATTCATACATTTTCGCAAGGAAACCTTGATATTGAGTGTAGAAGTGATAAAAAAGATGAGATAGCACAAGTAGCAAATGAGTTTGATAGTGCTGTAAAAAAAATCAAAGAACTAAAACACTCAAGACAACTATTATTAAGGGCTATTATGCACGAACTCAAAACCCCAATAGGCAAGGGTAGATTAGTAAGTGAGATGATAAAAAATGAGAAGCATAAAATAAGACTTCATAGTATATTTGAGAGATTAAATATGCTTATTGATGAGTTTGCCAAAATAGAACTTATATCCTCAAAAAATATACAACTCAATTCAAAAGAGTATAGAATGAGTGATATTGTAGATGCAGGGGTAGATATGTTGATGTTAGAGAGTAGTAAAAATCATATTAAAGTTAATATTATTAATGATTATTTAGTAGTTTCAGATTTTGAACTTCTTGCATTAGCTATCAAAAATCTACTTGATAATGCCATTAAATATAGTAAAGATAAGATAGTAATTGTAGATATAGATAATAGACTTATCATCAAAAATATAGGGGATGAATTAAGTGATGATTTTCAAGAGTATTTTATACCTTTTAGAACCAAAAGCCATGGTTTGGGCTTAGGGCTTTATATTATTAAAAATATACTTGATATTCACAAATTAGAGTTTGAGTATAGATATAGAGGTGAGATTAATGAGTTTATTATCTCCTAACTCTCTCTAAATATCTCTCTAATATAATTTTAGCAGAGATGGAGTCTAATCTTCCATCTCTTTTGTGTTTAATTTCACCTTTTGTCATCTCTGATGCTTCAAAGCTAGTTCCTTGTTCATCTTGATATATTACCTCTATATTGGTATCTACCAAAGATATAAAATGTTTTATTCGTCTCTCCATCTCATCGCTACTACTACCATCTTTGGGTAACCCTACTATTACTCTATCAATCTCCCACTCATTTATAAACTCTCTTACTTCTCTTGATGCTTGATTACGATTTTTTCTAATAATCGCAGGTTGTGGCATAACAATAGAGCCATTTGGACTAATTGCTACTCCAATTCTTTTGAGTCCTATATCTAAACTTGCTATTTTCATAACACTCCTTTAATTACCAATAAACAGAAATTGTGTTACAATTATACACGATTTATACTAAGGATTAAAAGATGAAATTTGCAAACCCAACAAATGACTTAGCATTTAAAAAGATATTTTAATATCATTTTTAAATAGTGTCCTTGGATTTAAAGATAATAAAACAATTGTGGATATAACTCTATTAAATCCATATCAAGTCCCAAAGATAGAAGAGCTAAAAGAGACAACACTAGATATACAAGTAACTAACCAAAATAGTGAAAAATTTATTGTAGAGATGCAAAAAAAAGATTTAGGAAATTTTGCAAAAAGAAGCTTATATTATACCTCAAAAGCTTATGTTGAACAACTTGATAAAGGACATAACTACTCAAAGCTCAAAAAAGTATATTTTATAGGAATATTAAACTTTGATATGTTTGAAAATCAAAACTTTATATCAAGACATCTAATAATTAACCAAGAGACTACAAAACAAGATATTGATGATTTTGAATTTACATTTATAGAGTTGAGTAAATTTAATAAAAAGTTAAATGAACTTGATACAACTTTGGATAAATGGATATATTTTATAAAAAATGCCTCCAATTTTGATATGATACCAGCAGAGTACAAAGATATAGAAGAGTTTAAAAATGCTTTTGATATAGCTACTCAAACGAAATGGAACAAAGATGAGATGAGACTTTATGACTATATGGGTTTAAGAGCTTATGATGAGATTAATGCATTAGAGACTGCTACTAGAAAAGGAATTGAAAAGGGAGAAAATAAAAAAGCAATAGAGATTGCCAAAAAACGGGTTTATCAATTGAAGATATAGATAAACTTAGAATGAATTAAATCTCCTCCTTTAATCGCTATTAAACAGAAATTGTGCTACAATTATACACAATTTATATTAAGGGCATTATGATTAATGATAATAGAAACTAAGTTTAAGAAAGTTTTTTTAGAGATAGAGAGTTTGGAGAAAAAGATAAAAAATCAGGATTATAGAAGTTTTTTTAAATCTAATAAGTATAATATTGAATCGTTAATATCTAATATTAATTATAAAAATATATATAACTTTACAAGAGTAATTGGAGATAATATTTCTACTCTTTCTAGTAAAGGGCAGTTAAGTATGGAAGATGAAAAAGCTTATCGCCAAGAGAGAAGTAGAATAGATTATGAACTTCACCGTATTCATTTGATTATGGAAGAGGATAAAAGATTTTGGAAAAATAGTAGTGAGATATTTGATGAATTTCAAGAGAAGATTATGAATAACCTACCATTTAATCCAAAATATACAATGTGGAAAGTAATTAAACGATTTTTCTCAAAATTATTTGGTAAGAAACCTATTTATTTAAAAGTAAAAAAAGGATAGATATGAAATTTGTTGGAGCTCATGTGAGTAGTAGTGGAGGAGTATTTAATGCACCTTTAAATGCCAAAGAGATTGGGGCAAAAGCATTTGCATTATTTACCAAAAATCAAAGACAGTGGAAATCAAAAGAGTTAGATAGCAAAACTATTGATAAGTTTAATCAAAATTTAGAAGATAGTGGGATTTTGGCTAAACATATTTTACCTCATGATAGTTATCTTATTAATCTTGGACACCTAGAAGAGGATAAGCTAATTAAATCAAGAGATGCTTTTATTGATGAGATTGAGAGATGTCATATTCTAGGGCTTGATAGACTCAATTTTCACCCAGGTAGTCATCTTGTAAAAATCTCTAAAAAAGCAGAGGATTACGAAGCTCAAATCAAACAAGCTGAAGATATATCACTTGATGTGGTAGCTATATCTATGAATTTAGCAATAGAGGCTACAAAAGATTTAGATGTAAAACTTGTAATAGAAAATACAGCAGGGCAGGGTAGTAATTTGGGATATAAGTTTGAACATTTAGCCCATATTATAGATAAGATAGAGGATAAAAGTAGAGTAGGGGTATGTCTTGATACTTGTCATACCTTTACATCAGGATATGATTTACGCACAAGAGAGGCTTATGATAAAACTATGAGTGAGTTTGATAAGTTAGTAGGGTTTGAGTATCTAATGGGAATGCATATTAATGATTCCAAAGTAAAGCTTGGTTCAAGAGTAGATAGACACCACTCATTAGGAGAGGGTGAGATTGGTTGGGATTTGTTTAGCTTTATTATGAATGATGATAGAATGGATGATATTCCATTAATATTAGAGACAATTAATAGTGATATATGGAAGCAAGAGATTGAGGCTTTATATAGGTTGGTAAAATAGTTGGAAGATATAACTCAAAAAATCAAAGAATTAGCTCAAAAATATTCTGATAATCTAAAATTAAAAATAGACAATAGAATGGAAGAGATGAGAGATGATGATAAATCACACTATTTAATCTATCAGGTTTTAGGAATATCAGATGAAGAGGGTAGATTAATAGATTTATATCAAAATAAAGGACGGTTTTTATATAAATATGCTGGTTCATTTTTAGAAGATGTTACAAAGTTATGTTTTTTAGAGGCTTTCCCAAATTCAGCAACAACTAAAATACCAAATACTCTAGGGGTTAGACCAAAAACTTTTGAAATTGATTGTTTAGAGAGTAATAATGCTATTGAGATAAAATGGAGAGATGCTACAACAGATGGAGACCATATAACAAAAGAGCATACTAGAATAGAGGTTATTAAAAAAGCAGGATATAAACCTATAAGAGTAATGTTCTATTATCCAAATAGAATACAAGCCAAAAAAATACAAAAAACTCTAGAAACTCTATATAGAGGTATTGGAGGAGAGTATTATTATGGTGATAGTGCTTGGAGATATATACAGCAAAGAACTAAAATTAATTTAAAATCTATCTTAGAACAAATCGCTAGAGAGAATTTAGGAGTTTAAATTGATGGAAAAAGTTTTTTTAGGAGATTGTTTGGATATATTACCAACTATTGAAAATAATAGTATAGATTTAATATATTTAGATCCACCATTTTTTACAAATAAAATTCAAAAACTTAAAACTAGAGATGGGAAAAGGGAGTTCTCTTATAGTGATATATGGGATAGTCATCAAGAGTATGCTAAGTTTTTATATAATAGATTAATTGAGTTAAAAAGAGTATTAAAAGATGATGGGAGTATATTTGTCCATTGTGATAAAAACTCTACTCATATAATAAAAGCTTTATTAGATGATATATTTGGAATAAAGCAGTTTCAATCTGAAATTATTTGGTATTATAAAAGATGGTCAAACTCCAAAAAAGGGCTATTACCATCTCATCAAACAATATATTTTTACTCTAAAACTAAGAATTTTAAATTTAAAAGATTATATAGTGATTATTCTAAAACAACTAATATTGACCAGATACTTCAAAAAAGAGTAAAAGATAAAAATGGTAAAACTATATATGCCAAAGATAAAAATGGAAATACAATAAATAGTGATATTAAAAGGGGTGTGCCATTAAATGATGTATGGGAGATACCATATCTAAATCCAAAAGCCAAAGAGAGGGTAGGGTATCCAACTCAAAAACCTATACTATTATTAGAGAGAATTATAGAGATAGCTTCAAATCAAGATGATACTATTCTTGACCCATTTTGTGGAAGTGGGACAACATTAGTAGCAGGAAAATTAAATGATAGAAGAGTTATAGGTATAGATATATCTCAAGAGGCAGTAGAATTAACAAAATCAAGATTAGCAAATCCTATTAAAAGTGAATCTAATTTACTAAAGAAAGGTAAAGAGGCTTATGAGAATGTGAGTAATTTAGTTGAAAAATTACTATATGATATTGATTATATTCCTGTCCAAAGAAATAGTAGTATAGATGCTATATTAAAAGAGAGTTATCAAAATAGTCCTATATTAATAAAAATTCAAAAAGAGAAAGAGACAATAGAAGAGTCAATTAAAAGATTAGAAAAAGCTGTTATCTCTAAAGGTTCAAAAAAATCTTTTTTAATAAGAACAAATGATATAAAGTCTCTATTTGAATATAATAATATAAATAGTAGTATTGAGATTATAAATTCTACAACTTATGGATTAAAAGAGATTTTAAACAAAGGATTAATATGAAAAATATAATATTTGGCCCAATAAATTCAAGAAGGTTTGGAATATCATTAGGGATTGACCTTAGCCCTAATAAAAAACAGTGTAATTTTGATTGTTTGTATTGTGAATTAGATGCTAATAGAGTAGTAAAGAGTTTTGATGAGGTTTTAGAAGTAGGTGAGATTATAGAGGCACTTCAAGCTAGATTAAGTGATAATATAGATTTTATTACTATTACAGCCAATGGAGAACCAACTCTATATCCATATTTAGATACTCTAATAGATGAGATTGATAAAATCAAAGGTGATACCAAAACTTTGATACTCTCTAATGCTAGTAAGATTAGTGATATTAATGTAGCTAAGGCATTGAGTAAAATTGATGTAGTTAAATTATCATTAGATTGTATTGATAGTAGATGTCTTAAAAAACTTGATAGAGCAGAAAATAGTATAGATGTAGAAGATATAAAGCAAGGAATGCTAAATTTTGCTCAAATATATAAAAAAGATTTAATTATAGAGATTTTATTTGTAAAAACTATAAATGATAAAGATATAGATAAATATAGTGAATTTTTATTGGAGTTAAATCCAAAGAGGGTTGATATTGGTACAATTGATAGACCACCTGCTTATGATGTGAAACCTCTCTCTTATGAAGAGTTGTTAGAACTTTCTCATAAATTTGATGTAAATTTACCTATTTATATATCATCTCGCAAAAATATTAGTAGCAAACCTACAAATTATACTATTGATGAGATATTAGCAACTTTAGCCAAAAGACCACTAAGTGATGATGATATAGATATTTTATTTGATAATAACTCTCAAAAAAGATTAAAAAAGCTATTAAAAGAGCAAAAAATAGAAAAAATTAAATTAAATTGCATATTTTTTTATAAATTAGCGAAAAAGACTTGACAAGAAAGTTTTTTTCAGCTATAATTCTGCCCACTAACAAGTAACAACAACTTGAAGGTCAAACATTCCGGATTAGCTCAGCGGTAGAGTAGATGACTGTTAATCATTTGGTCGCTGGTTCGAATCCAGCATCCGGAGCCACTTCAAAAAATCAAATTCATTTTTAAATTTTCACCAATCAACTATTTTAATTTCAGTAATATTTTTTATCTATTTTTAAATTAAAAAGAAATTTATATAAAAAATAATACTATTGATGTAAATTAAGTATAATATGCCAAAGATATGATAATATTTTTTATTAATAATATTTGGAGTAAATAATGCTAAAATATCTACTTGTAATAGTCTCTTTAATAAGTTTTGGGAGTGCTAATGATGTTTTTAAAACATATTGTTGGGGCTGTCATCATCAAAGTGCTGTAGCATTTGGTCCATCTTTTACTTATATTGCATCAAAGAGAAATGCTGATGAGATAAAAGCTATGATAACCGACCCCAAAAGTGTATCTAAAGTCTTTGGATACAAAAGAAATGCAATGCCACCATTTAAGCTTACACAAGATGAGCTTAACTCTATCACACAATATATCCTATCATATAAAGGCAAAAATTAATGTTTAGATTATCTAATTTACTAAGTTCTGTAGTAGAAGAGAAAAAACCACGCGTTTTAGATGGCAGTATAGCTATTTGGAACTTTACTAATCGTTGTAATTTATCATGTATGCACTGTTATTCCAAAGCTGATTTGGATTCAAAAGATGTGCTTTCAACTGAAAAGATTATGGATACTCTCCCTCGTCTTAAAAATAGTGGGGTAAAGTTTATAATATTTTCTGGTGGAGAACCTCTTACTAGAAAAGACCTTTTTGATATAGCCCTTAGATGTAAAGAGCTTGGGATTGTTACTTATTTATCTACAAATGGGTTATATGTTACTAAATCTAATGCTCAAAAGATTATAGATACATTTAATTATGTAGGGGTTAGTATTGATGGGAGCGAAAAAACGCATGACCATTTTAGAGGTCTTAAAGGCTCATTTATAGAGTCTATGAAAGCTGTAAAATTACTTAATAGTTGTAGTGGTGCTAAGGTTGGGATTAGATTTACTATTACCAAAGAGACTTATGATGATTTGAAATTTATATTTGAGTTAGCAGAAAAAGAGAATATTCCCAAAATTTATATCTCTCATTTAGTCTATAGTGGTAGAGGGCTTGATAATCTTGAGATGGATTTGAGCAAAACTCAAAGACGAGAGGCTGTTGAGTTTATCATTGATAAGGCATTTGAGTATTATAATGATGGTAGAGATATTGAGATTGTAACTGGTAATATGGAACAAGATGCTATTTTATTTTTGGATAGATTTGCCAAAGAGTATCCAGCTCTTAAAGATGAGATGCAAGAGCGATTAGTATCATGGGGAGGAAATAGTGCAGGTAGAAAACTTCTTAATATTGACTCTGTTGGGAATGTAAAGCCTGACCCATTTTTCCCAAAAGTTATAGGAAATATATTTGATAATGATTTTGAGGATATTTGGAGAGATAAACCAATTGAGCTTTTAGAAAAACTAAGAGTACACCCACGAAAGATTAGTGGTAAGTGTGAAGAGTGTGATTATATAGATATATGCAATGGTGGCTCACGAAGTAGGGCTTATGCGATATATGATGATATGTGGGCAGAAGACCCATCGTGTTATTTGAGTGATTTTGAGATTAAAAGAGGATAATTAATGAAAAAAATAGTATATAGTTTGATAATGAGTGGGTTGCTTTTTGGTGGGACACCAAGCGTAGAAGAGAAGATTTTTGTAGTGGAGAGAGAGAGTGAGTCTATTGCTGTAATTAATAAAGGACTTACTAAGTCTCATATGAAAAATATGCATAATATGAACCATGGTGTTATAAAGTTTGATGGTAAAGATGGATATATCATTAGCCGTGATGGATATGTGATGAAGTTTGACCCAATTAGCGAAAAAATATTAGCAGAGTATAAGACAAGTAAATCAGCGATTGGATTTGTAATTGGTTCAAACTATGTAGCAGTGGCTAATTATGATGATAAATCTGTTGATATTCTCTCACGAGACCTTAAGCCAATTGATAAGATTGTAACTGGTTCAAAAAATGTAGGTATTAAAATATATAAAGATATGTTGATATTTGCACAAATGGATAGTGATAAGGTTACAGTTTTAAAAGATAAAAATTTTGGTAAAGAAGTGCCTAAATTTGAAATTTTCAAAGAGATAAAAGTAGGTAAAATGCCTTTTGATGCGATGATAGAAAATGGTACATATATTGTTGGATTTTTCTTATCAAAATCATTTGGTGTAGTTGATTTAGATAGTATGGAGTATAAAGCTATAAAAGTAACAGCAGAGGGAAATAAACCAGTGCTTAAAGTACCTCATTTTGGTTTTTGGAGTCTAAGTGAAGATAAGACTTTTATCCCAGCAGTTGGAGATAATAAGGTTCTTGTTTATGATAAAAAGTTTAATTTTATTAAAAATATAGAGGTTAAAGGACTTCCTGTTTTTACAGCTTTATCTCCTAATAAAAAGTATATAGCCGTTACATTTTCAGGTAAAGATTTCCCAACTATTGAGATAATTGATACTACTACTTTAAAAGTATTTAAGCAATTTACTTTTAAAGGTAAAGTTTTACATGTAAGATGGTCTAATATAGATAATTATCTTTATGTTTCAGTAAATGATGCTAATCAAGTTAATGTTATTAATACAGATGAGTGGTTTTTAGAGAGAGAGATTTTTCAATTAAAAGCACCATCAGGAATATTTATATATAATCAAGGGAAAAAATAGTGAAAAATGTATATTTAACTGGGGCAGGGCCTGGAGATGTAGAGCTACTTACATTAAAAGCACATAGAGTAATTTGTGAAGCAGATGTAATTATATATGATAGATTAGCAAATCCAGAGATATTAGAGATGTCAAAAGATGGTTGTGAGTTTATATATGTTGGCAAAGAAGATGGCAGACATAGTGTCCCACAAGATGAGATAAATAATATAATATATCAAAATTCTCTTAAGCATAATATTGTAGTTAGGCTCAAAGGTGGAGACCCATTTGTATTTGGAAGAGGTGGTGAAGAGGCTCTATATTTATATAGTAAGGGGGTAGAGTTTGAGGTAATCCCAGGGATAACATCTGCTATATCAGCTCCTGCTTATGCAGGTATTCCTGTAACTCATCGTGGAATTGCTGTGAGTTTTAGAGTAGTTACTGGTCATGAATCACCAAATAAAAAAGAGTCTCAAATATCATGGGATAATTTTAAAACAGATGATACAATAGTATTTTTGATGGGGTTACATAATCTATCTAAAATAAGCTCTAAATTAATAGAAATTGGTAAATCAAAAGATTATCCTGTGGCTGTAATATCAAGAGGAACAACAAAAAAACAACAAGTCGTGGTCGGTACTCTAGAAAATATTGTAGATAAATCTAAAGGTATTCCTACTCCTGCTTTAATAGTTGTTGGACAAGTTGTATCATTAAGAGAGCAGTTGGAGTGGTTTAGAGGCTAATTAATAGAAACCTTATGATTAAAATTATATAATATAGCTTATACTTTCTATTATTAAGGGGTTAGAATGAATAGAATACTTATACTACTGATGCTTCTCTTATCAGTGGTATCATCAAGCAGTTTAAATAACAATTATATATCTTTGACATCTTATACTAATAAAGATAAAGCTATATTAGATAAAGATGTTATAGATGATAGACTTAGTCGTAATTTAATTATTAGTAAGCTTAAAAATAAGTATGATTTTAAGATTACTGTTAATGAGAAAAACGCTCAATTTAATGTATCACTTACAGACTTTACAAATAGTTCTATAATTCCAATTGTATATGATTTTCTTAAAGATGACTTTATTGATATATCTATGAAATATAATAGACCAAAAGAGGTAAAAGCATCTGATAAACTTATAGAGACTTTAGTAATTGGTTTTATACTATTTTTAATGATTTCTCTTGGGGGATATTCAATATCTAGAATATCTAAAAAGAAAAAAATAATAGAGAATAAATATAAAGTTCTTCATAATGATAAAATTAAACTTGAAAGTGAATTTGATAAAGTATTAAATAACTTAGGTTATAAAATAGAGACATCTACTAATAGAATGATTAAAGCTAGAGATGAAATTATTGCAGAACCAATTGAAGAGTTTACAAAAGAGGTAATTGAAGAGAAGTTTCAATCAATTAAAAAAACAGATACAGTACTTACAGATACAACAAGTCAAATTATAGACTTTTTAAAAGCAAAATCTGGCAAACTAGAACTTAAAAAAGTAAAATTTGATATTAATAAATTATTAGGTGCTATTACTACAAGGGCTTCTCAAAAGTATAAATCTAAAAATATAGAGTTGATTTATGATATTGATAAAGATGTCCCAAGATATATCTTAGGTGATTATGATAGATTAAGTAAAATTATTATAAATATGGTGGATAATGCAATTAAAAATACACAAAAAGGTAAAGTAAAATTAGTTATTACAACTTTTAAAGAGGAGAGTAGTAATAAGATAGAGTTTAAGGTAATAGATACTGGTATTGGAATTAAAGAGGATAAAATGGATAGTATCTTTACCCCTTTCCAAAATGGTAGTTCTGTATTAAATGGAAGTGGAAATGGAAGTATTGGTTTATCTATGTCAAGAGAGTTAGTTAGCATAATGGGAGGTATCTTAAGTGTACGAAGTAAATATGATAAGGGAAGTACCTTTAGTATAAAAATCCCACTCATAACTGATGAAAGTTCAAAAGATGAGAAATCATATCATTTAGCATGTGATAAATTATCAAAAGAGGAGTTATGTAGTAAAAATATTGGTATTATAGATAGTGATAGTGAATCTGCTTGGGCTATTAAAAATGCTTTTGCTCATTTTATAGATAGTATCACTATTATTCCAGAGTATGGAATTAAAGACCATGATATATTACATAAATGCGATATTATATATATAGATTATAAATTAGTAGATGCTTTAATGTTAGAGCTTTTCAAACAAATTCAAGCTAATAAAGATTTTAGAGTAGTTGTTACTAGTAATATATTAGAAGAGTATGATGAAGATATTAATAATAGTACAATTAGTCGTCATATTATGAAGCCATTTAGTCCTGCAAGAATATTAAAGATATTTTCTGATGAGTATAATTCTGTAAGAGTTGTGAGTAATCTTGAAGAGTTATTATTAATGGAAGAGGAAGAGGATACTATTGAAGATGAAGATATTTATGGACTCAAAAAATATAATGAGCCTATGCCAGAAACTAAAGGTGTAGATCAAGACTCATTAAGAGAGTTTTTTGGTTCTACTATTTTGATTGTAGAAGATGATAGATTAAATAGAAAAATACTTGAACGAATGTTAGAGAGTACAGGAATAAAATATGCAGTAGCTAGTAGTAGTGATGAGACCCTAGAACAACTGAAAAAATACTATAATAATTTTGATTTAATTTTGATGAATATAGCAATATCTAATATGACAGGATATACTTTGGCCAAAATGATAAGATATGATAAAAGCTTTGATAATATACCAATCTTAGCAATGGTTGATAAAAAAGATAAAGCAGTTGATTTAGCAGAAGCTGGTATAAATGGATATTTAATTAAACCTATTAAAATGGGTACTCTATATACTCTATGTGATAGATTTTTAGAAAAAGTAGATATAGAAAATAATAATATATTATCTAGGTTATCAAAAAGTGAGCATATATTAGATATTACAAGAGGTATAATGTTAGCTGATAATAATCAACAAAATTATATTATGCTTTTAGAAGAGTTTGTAAATGCTTATGGTAGTAGTGGTGAAGATTTTGAAAGTTTAGTTATTAATAGAGAGTATGAAAAAGCAAAATTATTGGCAATAGATATGAAAGGTCTTACATCTATTATAGCAGCTAATAATATGAATATGCTAATTAGTGAAATAGAAAAAATCAATGTAAGTAAAGAGTATAAAAAACTTGATAAATATATTGAGAGATATAGTGAAGAGTTAGATGATTTAGTAACTAATATAGAGATATATATAAGAAGTATAAATAGCTAAAAAAGGATAATGAATGATTAAAATATTTACTTTAATAATTTTGATGAGTGCTATGTTATTTGCTAATATAGGTACTATTATGGCACTTAAAGGTAGTGCTTCTATTCAAAGAAATGGCAGTGATATTAATGCTAAGGGTGGTATGAGTATATTAAATAGTGATATTATAAAAACATATAATAATAGTAGGATTCAAATAATTTTAAAAGATAATACAACTTTAACTATTGGAGCAAACTCATCATTTGAATTTACAAAATTTTATTTTGATGGTACTTCAAATTCATCTTTGCATATGAAAGCAAATAGAGGATTTTTTAGAACAGTTACTGGAAAAATAGGTAAAATTGCACCAAAAAGGTTTAAACTTAAAACAATATCTGCCATAATAGGTGTAAGAGGTACTGATTTTAGTGGTGATATTATGGAAAATCGTGAGATAATCCGTTGTTATAGTGGTGCTATTAGCGTAGAGTTGGATAATGGAGGTATCAAAGATATTCTTTCAGGAATGCTTATAGAGATAACTGATAAGAGTGTAAATATCAAAAGAAATATGAAAAATATGCCATTTGAAAAGGTTATGTATAAGAGTAAACTTGCACCACAAAGAGTTTCTGATATAACTCAAAGATTGGTAAAACCAGAAGATATACCTTGTAAACCTTATGAGGTGGAAGAGCAGTAGGTAAGTTAAAGGAGTAATTATGAGAGTGTTTTTTTTATTAGTATGTTTAAATATTTTTGTTATGGCAAGTACAACAAATGCCAAAAAAATGTATGAACATAAGAATTATTTGGGGGCTATTGAAGAGCTTAAAAAATCTACAAGTGAGTATGGTAATCCTCAACTTCATTTGATTTGGGCAAAGAGTGCAGAGGCTATTGGTAATAATATAGAGGCTATGAGTGCTTATGAGAGGGTTTTGATGTTAGAACCATCTAATATTAAGGTAAAAAAAGCATTAGCTAAAGTCTATGTAAAACTTAAAAAGTTTAAATTAGCAAAAGCTATTATTAATCAACTCAAAGAGGAAGACCTTGATTTTAAAGAGATTAAAATAATCAATGAAAAAGAGGTAGCTACACACTCTATTAAAGGTTCTGGTTCTTTTGCTGTTGGTTATGATGATAATATTAATATAAGTGCTGATAAGGATATATTAGATACCTATTATGGTACTACAGTTCACCCTAATGAGACATCAAGTATATTTTATAGAGCTACTGCAAATATAAAGTTTTTAAAAGAACTTACTTCTAATTGGTATCTCAAAGCATCATTACATGGATATTATAATGTTAATGGAAAAACTAATCAATATAATATATTCTTATCTACTACAAGATTTGGAGCAGGGTATTATAAAGAGGGTAGTTATAATGTATATGTACCAGTAAGCTATAGTACACTTCATTATCTTACTACTGATTTACTAAAGTTTTATAGTATATCTCCTCAAATTGATATATTTTTATCAAAAGATTTAATCTTAAGTTTAAACTCTAAATTTGAGAGAAAAAGCTTTTTGAATGCTGTAGATAAAAATAGAGATGAAACAAGCACTGCTATTGGTGCAACTCTTTATTATAAATTTGATAAAAACTTTCTATTTTTAGATACAGAGTATCAAAAATTTACATCTAATAGAATAGTACCAGATGATTTTGTAGATAGAGAGAGCATAACTGTAGTAGCAGGTGTAAATTATAGATTTACTGAAGATATTACAGGAAAATTCTCATATAAAGTAATATTTGGTGATTATGATGATGTTATATTTAATCCTGCAGGTACTCCAACAACAGAACTTAGAGATGATACATTCCATCAAATTAATCTTAAAGTTTCAAAGAGAATTACTAATAATTTAGAGGTTTTTGTAGAAGATGAATATACAAAAAATAGTAGTAACCATATTCCAGCTGATTATGACAAAAATGTCTTTATGGTTGGAATTGGTTTGAAGTTTTAGGAGTTTATGATGTTGAAAATATTTAGTTTAATGATATTAATGGGTGCATTTTTGTTTGCTAATATAGGTACTATTATGGCGATGAAAGGTAGTGCTTCTATAGATAGGTCAGGTAGGACTTTAAAAGCTAAGAGTGGAATGAGCATATTAAATGGTGATGAAGTTATCACACGAAATAGTAGTAGAGTACAAGTTATCTTAAAAGATAATACAACTTTAACTATTGGTGCAAATTCATCTTTTGAGTTTTCTAAATTCTATTTTGATGGTAGCAAAAAATCTAGCGTAAGATTAAAAGCTAAGAGAGGATTTTTTAGAGCAGTTACAGGTAAAATAGCCAAAATAGCACCAAAAAGATTTAAGGTAAAAACAGTATCTGCAACTATTGGAATTAGAGGAACTGATTTTAGTGGTAATATAATGGATAAAAGAGAGGTTATTAGATGTTATAGTGGGGCTATTAGTGTGAAGCTAGATAAAGGTGGAGTCAAAAACCTTTTAGCTGGAATGTTAATAGATATAACAGATAAAAATGTTGATATTAAAAGTAATTTGAAATCTTTACCATTTGAAAAGGTAATTGATAGTGATGATATTGATGATATTACACCACCAAAAGATATAAATCATCGTTACGAACCAAGTCATAATAGTGAACCATATTATTATGACCAACCTTATAATTATTAAATAGGATAGATATGCAACGAAGTCTTTTGAAATTTGTTATAGCTTTAATATTAGCACTATTACTTTCGTGGGCATATCTATTTATTCCTCAATCATTTCAATCTATTGATAGTAGATTGAGGGATTTTCTATTTGTTATTCGTGGTGAGTTGCCCAAAAATAACAATGTTGTAATTGTAGATATTGATGAAAAAGCACTTGATAAGTTTGGTCAATGGCCATGGCAGAGAAATATTTTTGCAAATTTATTATATAAACTTACAGAGGCAAAAGCAGGAATTATTGGTCTTGATGTTGTTTTTGCTGAACCTGATGGAACTTCCCCACATATATTTGCCAAAAGATTTCCAGAACTCAAAGATAAATTAGAGAATTATGATGAGTATTTAGCTACATCTTTTTCTAAAACTCCAGTAGTTGGTGGTTATACATTTTTATTTGAAAATGCCAAAGAGGATAGAACACCCAATATCCCAGCTACATTTATAGAAAAAGGATTGTCTCAAAATGTATCTATTTTGCGACCAAAAGGAATAGCACTAAATATTGATATATTGCAAAATTCACTATATTCTAGTGGGTTTTTTAATAATATTCCAGACCTTGGAGGAATGATAAGACATGTACCTCTAATTATGAAATATAAAGATGTGATATATCCATCTTTGGCATTAGAGATGATTAGAATATATCAAAGTGAAAATATAGTTGAGATTAATGGTGATGATATTGCTATTGATAATATTAAAATAGGTGATTTGAAAATTCCTACTGATAAAGAGGGTAGAATTGTATTAAATCCAAGAGGTCCACAACGACACTTTAAATATATTAGTATAGCCGATATATTCAATGGTACTTTTAATCCCAAAGATATTGAGGGAAAATTTGTCTTAATTGGAACTTCTGCTATGGGACTAATGGATTTAAGGGCAACTTCATTTGATAATAGTATGCCAGGGGTTGAAGTCCATGCCACTGTAATTGATAATATTCTAACAGGAGATATTTTACAAAAAAGTGTAGAGGCTAGAGTTTATGATTTGATAATTATTTGGTTAATAATATTTATTATGGTTATGTTATTTTCATTAGTATCATCATTACTTATTATTCCACTAGCTTTGATTATAAGTTATATACTATTTAAAATATTTTTTATTTCATTATTTACTTATGGTATGGTATTAAATTTACTTTTCCCACTATTATCATTTATATTTGCAATGTTTGTATCTATTATAGTTGATTATATTATATCTTCTAAAAGAGAACAAGATGCTAAAAGAATGCTTGGAAAAAAGGTATCTCCTGCTGTGATGGATTATCTTTTAGAGAATTCAAAAGATGATTTGATTAAATCAAAAGAGGTAGAGGCTACAATATTTTTTAGTGATATTCGCTCATTTACAACCATTTCAGAAAAGATTGGCTCACCAGATAGATTAATTACAATGCTTAATCGTTATATGACACCAATGGTAGATAATATTATTCATCATAAAGGTACTATTGATAAATTTATTGGTGATGCTATTATGGCATATTGGAATGCCCCATTAGAGATAAAAAATCATACAGATATGGCATTAAATAGTGCTATAGAACAGATTGAGATGTTAGCATCTATTAATAGTGAGATTACACCTGAATATGATGTAAATATTAATATAGGGATAGGTATTCATACAGGATTAGTAACAGCTGGAGATATGGGTGCAAAGGGTCGTTCTGATTATACAATTATTGGTGATAATGTAAATTTAGCTTCACGATTAGAGGGACTCACCAAGCAGTATGGGGCAAATATATTAATCTCTAAAGCATCTTATGATAGATTAACACAAGAGTATAAAATTCGTCCAATAGACCTAGTAGAGGTAAAGGGTAAGAGTAAAGCAGTAGAGATTTATGAAATAATATGTAATAATAAAGATATATCAATTAATGAGATAGATGAGTATAGTGAGGCTATTAAGTACTATAGAGAGGGTAGAGTAGATGATGCTCTTATAATATTTGATAAACTACAAAACTCTAATCCATCTCTATTGTATGAAGTTTATCAAAAAAGATGTAGCTATTTTATAGATAATAGTGATATAGAGTTTAATCCTATATTGAAAATGACTACAAAGTAGTTAATGATATATTAACAAGCTAAGATAAAGTCAAAAACTGTGATAATTACAGATATTAATTGAAATAAAGGAACTTTACATTGAAATCTTTTAAGTATTTAGGAGTAGCTTCTATTTTCTATATTATAATGATTTTTAGTAGTGGGTGTAGTCAAAGAAACTGTTATGGTAAGAACTGTACAATTTCAGCTAATCACCCTACAATGAAGCCATATAAAATCCGTGGAATTCTATATCGTCCTACTTTTGTAAGAGTGGGTGATAAGATGAAAGGAGTTGCTAGTTGGTATGGACCTGGTTTTCATGCAAAGCAGACTAGTAATTGTGAAACTTATGATATGTATGCTATGACAGCAGCTCATAAGACTTGGCCTATGAATACTATGGTGAGGGCTACTTGTAGAGATACAGGCAAAAGTGTAATAGTTAGAATTAATGATAGAGGTCCATTTGTGAGTGGTAGGGTTATTGATTTGAGTTTTAAAGCTGGTAAGAAGTTGGGATTAGATAAAAAGGGTATCACTAAGATTAAATTAGAGGTCTTAGGATTTAAAGGTAAAGTTAGAAAACCGGTTAAAAAATATGTTACAAAAAGTAAGAATAATAGTTATGTAGATAAAGTATTATTAAGTAATTTTGCTGTTCAAGTTGGTTCATTTATGGATTTAAATATGGCAAAAAATTATAAAATACGATATACATCTATCTCAAGAGATTATAAAATTTCTATAAAAATTGTTCAAGTTGATAGTATTACATATTATAGAGTCTGGATTCAAGGGTTCAAGTCAGAGAATGAGGCAAAAGATTTTATTAAAAAGAACTCAATTTATGGGGCTATTGTAACAAGGGGAGATAGTGGTGAAAATTGTAAGAGAGACTAAAGAGACTAATATAGAGGTCTCTATTAATTTATATGGTAAGGGAGTCTCTAATATTAATAGTGGTGTTGGATTTTTAGACCATATGTTAGAGGCATTATCAAAACATTCTGGAATTGATATTAATGTAAGTTGTGATGGTGATACGCATATAGATGACCATCACTCTGTAGAGGATATTGCTATTGTATTGGGTCAAGCTATTAATAAGGCATTATATCCAATAAGCAATATAGAGAGATATGCAAATGTTAGTATTGTAATGGATGAAGCCTGTGTAAGTTGTGATTTAGATATTTCTAATCGTCCATTTTTAGTTTTTGAACTTCCAATTGATGGTAAAGTTGGCAATTTTGATTGTGAATTAGTAGAAGAGTTTTTTAGAGCTTTTGTATTTAACGCATCAATTACAACTCACCTTATATATCAAAGAGGTAAAAATAAACACCATATAATAGAGGCATCATTCAAGGCACTAGCTGTAGCCCTAAGAAGAGCTATTACAATAAATAAAAATCTTGGAATTCCAAGTACAAAGGGTATAATATGAGTATAAAACTAATAGTTTTAGATGTAGATGGGACTATGACAGATGGTTCAATAACATACTCTTGTAAGGGTGAAGAGATAAAATCTTTTAATGTAAAAGATGGATTAGCAATTGTAAGTTGGATAAAACTAGGTAGAGAGGTAGCTATTATTACAGGACGGAAATCTCCTATTGTTGAAAAAAGAGCAAAAGACCTTAATATTAAACACTGTTATCAAGGGATTAGTAATAAAAGAGATATTTTAGAATCTATTTTAGATGGACTTGAGTTAACTATGGAGAATGTGGCATCTATTGGAGATGATTTAAATGATTATAATATGCTCAAAGCATCACAAATATCTTTTGTACCAAAAGATGCTAGTAGTTTTGTAGAGAGTGAAGCAGATGTAATATTGAGTAATCGTGGTGGTGATGGGGCTGTTCGTGAGATGATAGAGTATTTAATAAGAAAAGAGGGATTAGAAGAAGAGTTTGTAGGTCTTTGGAAATAGATGAACCCTAAATCTATACTAGGTATGATAGTAATAGTAATAGTTTTGGTCTTATCTATATATCAATTAAAAGATAGTAGCAAAATCAATTTAAAACCAAAAATCTTTAAAGAGATTGAGTTTAAAAATTCTAAAATTATAGAGGTTGATGCTACTTCTATTTTAAACACTACTTATAGCACTATATTATATAGAGTCAAAGATAGTGTTACAATGATTGATATGAATTTTTCTAATAGTTCTATTTTACTTTTAAAATCAAAAAAAGCTATTGATAGAGATAATAAGATATATTTTTATGATGATGTAGAGTTTCATAGAGATATGGGATTTATCTATTATACTAGTGAAGCTTTGTATCATAGAAAAAGTGAAATATTAAATATAGATAAGAGATTTAAAGCAGTTAGAGGTAATGATCTCTTTTTTGGAAGCAAGATGGAGTATGATACAAAGATAGGTGCAATTACTGCTAAAAATACTGATTCTATTTTTATATTAAAATGATATAATATCAATTAAAAACTAGGCTAATAAACTTTGAAATATTTTATACTAATTACAGTGATATTTATAACTTCTCTTCTTGCTTCAAAAGTAGAGATAACCTCAGATAGTTTTTATACTGATGAGAATGATAATAGAGTATATTTTGTAGATGATGTTAAGGTAAAAAAAGAGAAAGATAGATTAAATAGTAAGCTACTTATAGTATATTTCAATGATAATAATGAGACCAAAAGTTATAAAGCTACTGGTGATGTGAAATTTGATATATATAAAAATGATATAAACTATAAAGGTAGTGCTAATAGTGTAGAGTATATCGTAAAAGAGAGTAAGTATATTTTTATTGGTGATGCTATTATACATGACCTTACAAATAGTAGAGATATATCTGGAGATGAGATTATCCTATATTCTAAAAGTGGCAAAGCTATAATTAAAAGTATATCCAAAAAACCTAGTAAATTTATATTTGAGATGGAATAATAATGCAAGAGATTAGATTAATAGAGGCAAATTTTATAAAATCAGCACAGAGTATTAATGACTCCCTAGATGAGTCAATTAGTGAAGTTGTATTTTTGGGGCGTTCTAATGTAGGTAAGAGTTCTACAATTAATGGACTTACAAATAGAAAGAATTTAGCAAAAAGTTCTGCCACACCAGGTAAAACACAGCTTATTAACTTTTTTGATATAAGATATAGAGTAGAGAGTGATTATACTCTTAGATTTGTAGATTTACCTGGATTTGGATATGCTAAAGTATCTAAAACACTCAAAGAGGTGTGGCAAAAGAACCTTGTAGAGTTTATCCAACAAAGAGTGGCTATTAGAGTCTTTATTCATATTAGAGATGCAAGACATCCCCATGCTATGATTGATGAAGATGTAGAGGAGTATATATCAAAGTTTCTAAGAGGAGACCAAAAATATCTTACAATCTTCACAAAATATGATAAGTTAAATCAAAAAGAGAGAAACAAGCTTAAAAAAGAGTTTCCAAACTCTATTAAAATATCTAATCTCAAAAGAGTAGGGTATGATAAAATACACAAAGAGATATTAACACATATTTTTGGAGATATAAGTTGATACAACTTAGAAAAGCAGGACTTCGTGATATATCATCAATGCAGTCTTTAGTAGTCTCTAAAGTCTCTGATGGCACAATCTTAGCAAGAAGTGATGATGAGGTAGCTACTAATATTAGAAGTTATATGGTAGCATTAGATGAAGATAAAATCATAGGTTATATGGCACTTCATATTCACTCATCAAGATTGGGCGAAATTAGAAGTTTGATAGTAGAAGAGAGGTATAGAGGCAAGAGAGTGGGCAAGGCATTGGTAGAATCTGCTATTGATGAGGCTAATAATATAGGATTAGAAGAGGTTTTGGTACTTACTTATTTACCTAAATTTTTTCAAAAATTATCCTTTAAAGAGATAGATAAATCTGATATTCCAGAACATAAAATTTGGGCAGATTGTATTAAATGTTTACATTTTCCTATATGTGATGAAATATCATTAGTCTATAAGGTATGAAAAGTATAAAATGGATAGAGTAGATAGAAAAAAAAGAAACAGAGCCATTGTCTATTTATGGATATTTATTATATTTTATCCTATGATATTTACTCTATATAACTTCTCTCCTCCTCTACTTGGCATAGCATCATATCTATTATTAGATGCTTTTGAGAGGCGAGATAATATGTTTATAGCTTTGGCTATAGTTTATATGTTAAATATTGATATAAATTTTTCTATGCCTATGTTTTTGGATATATTAACCACTCTATTTTTATATATAGTTATATATCCCAAGTTATTAGTTATTAATCACTGTAAAATGTGTGTAGCATCTATTATTGTAATACTATTTAATCTTATATATTTAGAGTTGACACTGTTATATGGGTATATATTTCAAGTAGAGATAGTAGAAATTGATAGTGTTTTATTTGTATATTTGATATTTGATTTTGTAATGGTGCTTTTTATATGAAGTATAAAATAGTTGTTGTAATATTTTCTCTATTATGGGCAGGGTTGATATATAGAGTATATAGTATTAGTATTAAATCAAATTTTTATTATGAAAAATTGGCAAAAGATAATATAGAAAAAAAGATGTATATGAAGCCAATTCGTGGAGAGATACTAGATAGAAATGGCAAAATATTAGCTCAAAATAAGATAGGATTTTCTATACTAATTGCACCACATCTCAATAGAAAAGGTAAGACTCTATTAGATGATACTATAAATGAAATTATATCCTATTTTCCAAAACTTGATAAAAAAGTGATGTTAAAAGTATATAAAAAGAGTTCATCTGCTTATAATCATAAATTTATCAAGGTTGTTGATTTTATCAAATATGAAAATATGATTAATATCTATCCAATTTTGAGTCTAAATAAAAATATAGATATAGAAGCAGAGACTAGTAGATTTTATCCTTATGGTAAATACCTTTCTCATATTACAGGCTATATAGGTCGTTCTAATAAAAAAGAGAATAAAAAAGATAGTATAGTTGATATTGTTGGTAAGATTGGTAAAACTGGATTAGAACGAACTTATAATAAAATATTACAGGGTGAATTAGGCTATACAATACATAAAGTAACAGCACGAAATAAAGAAGTAGAGCTTTTAAAAGAGGTTTATCCTCAAAGTAATAGAAATATTAGAACAAATATTGATGTAGATTTACAAAAAATGATATATGATAGATTTGGAGATGCTTCAGGGGCAGTAATTGTGATGAGAACTAATGGAGAGATTTTATCAGCAGTTTCTGTACCAAGTTTTGACCCTAATATGTTTGTTGGTGGGATTAGCTTTAAAAATTGGAAAATATTGCAAAATAATTTAGACCACCCTTTTACAAATAAGTTTATTCATGGTACATATCCACCAGGGTCTAGTATCAAAATGGGTATGGCATTAGCCTTTTCCAAATCTATGCCACAAGTTTTAGATAATAGTGAAAACTGTTTTGGATATATTAAACTCGGGAAAAGAGGGCATAAGTTTAGATGTTGGAATAAGTATGGACATGGTAAAACATCACTTAGAAAAGCAATTAGAGAGAGTTGTGATGTATATTTTTATGAAAAAAGCCTTAAAGTTGGTATTAATAATATGGCAAAATATCTTAAATCATTTGGTTTAGGGGTAAAGAGTGGAGTTGATTTGCCTTTGGAGTATAAAGGAATAATTCCAGATAAAGATTGGAAAAGAAAACGATTTGGACAATCTTGGTATAAAGGTGAGACTGTTATAGCATCTATTGGACAGGGGTATGTACTATCTACCCCTATGCAAATTGCTAGATATACAGCACTTCTAGCATCTTCAAATCTTGTTACTCCTCAAATTGCTCAAAAGGTAGATAGTGAGAAAGTCCAACCAATTCAAATACCGATAAAATTTAATATAAATCATCTTACTCAAATAAGAAATGGTATGTATGATGTATGTAATAGTAAAAAAGGTACAGCATATAAAGCCCTACATAATCTACCATTTTTAATAGCAGGAAAAACAGGTACATCACAAGTTGTATCAATACCACAACATGAAAAAAATAGAATGAAAGAGAAAGATATGGAGTATTATCGCCGTTCTCATGCGTGGATTACAACCTATGCCCCATTTGATAATCCTCAAATTATAGTTACAGCTATTGTAGAACATGGTGGACATGGTGGTAGTACAGCAGGACCAATAGTTGCTGATATTTATAGATGGCTAGATGAACATAATTATATAATTAAAAAGGAGAGTAGAGATGTTGAGTAGAAGTGATAGAGAGATAATAGAGAGTTCAATTAGAGATATAAAAGATTTTCCAAAAGAGGGTATAATTTTTAAAGATATTACAACTCTTCTTGGGGATAAAAAAGCTTTTAAAATTTTAATGAACCATTTAGAAGATAGATATAAATCTTATAATTTAGATTATATTGCAGGAATTGATGCAAGAGGATTTATATTTGGTTCAATCCTTGCAGATAGATTAAATATTGGATTTGTACCTATTAGAAAAAAAGGTAAACTACCATTTACAACAGTAGCTCAAAAGTATTCTTTGGAGTATGGTTTTGATGAGGTAGAGATTCATATTGATGCTTTTGAAGAGGGAGATAGAGTGCTATTAATAGATGATTTAATAGCTACAGGAGGCACAGCAGAAGCAGGTGAGACTTTGATTAATCAAGTTGGTGCTATTTGTGTAGAGAACTGTTTTATATTAGAATTAGCATTTTTAAATGCTAGAGATAGACTAAAAGCACCAGTATATTCAGTAGTGGAGATTAATTAATAATGCAAAACTCTACCGTGATTACTAAAATAGTAAATGCACTATCATTAGAAAAAGATGATATTCAAAAAATATATAAGCTAGAAGATAGAGATATTACTATTAATGATATTGATAAACTATTTAATGAAGCTAGTTATGAAGATTTAGGTATCTTTTTAGATGGATTAATAAGCTTTAAAAGAGGCAAATTAGATAACCCAAAAGAGGTATCTAATGTAGAATTAACCAATAATTTAATACTTAAAAAATTAAGAGTAGCTCTAAATCTCAAAAGTTCAGAACTTATTATAATATTTTCTCTAGCAGATATAGAACTTAAAATGAGTGAAATAAACTCTCTTTTTAGAAAAGAGGGAAGTAAAAACTATAGAGTATGTAGTGATGAGCTATTAGAAATATTTTTAGATGGATTAGATGAATTTTATTATAGTTAAGAAATCATTTAAGTTTAAATAATATAATTTTAACAATTAAATTTAATCAGAATAAGGAATAAGTATGAGAATAATTAAAAGTTCATTATTGATAGCCTCTTTGGCTCTATCTAGTCTAAGTGCTAGTAATGTGATAGCTACTGTAAATGGAAAGAGTATTACTAAAAGTGATGCAGATATATTTCTAAAAGCATCTTCTTCTCCAGATACATTTGATAGTGTTCCAAATGAACATAAAAAATTGATTGTAGATAGATTAATAGAGAGAATTCTATTTATTGAAGCTGCCAAAAAAGATGGTGTAGAGAAAAATCCTCTATACACAGAAAATTTAGAAAAATTAAAAGATGAGTTATTAATTAATTTATGGATGAAAGAACAGATGGCTAATGCTATTGTAAGTAATAGTGAAGCAAAAGATTTTTTTGATAAAAATAAAGAGAAGTTTTCAAATCCTCCAAAAGCAAAAGCTAGTCATATATTACTCAAGAGTGAAGATGAAGCAAAAGCTATTATCAAAGAGCTAGAGGTTTTAAAGGGTGATGAATTAAAAGCTAAGTTTATAGAGTTAGCTAAATCTAAATCAATAGGACCATCAGGAGTTAATGGTGGAGATTTAGGAGAGTTTAGTAGCGAACAGATGGTACCAGAGTTTTCAAAAGCTACATTTGCTCTAAAAGATGGAGAGATAACAAAATCACCTGTAAAAACACAATTTGGTTATCATATAATCTATTTAGAGAAACTAACTCCAAAGAGTGATATGGATTTTGATACTGTAAAAGAGAGTATTGTAAATTCACTTAAACAGCAACAATTTACTACAAAGCTTACAGAAGTAGCAAACGAACTAAGAAATAAATCTAAGATTACAATTATAGATTTAAACTCTACAAAATAGAACTATTAACTAACTATTTACTTTAGTTAGTTAAAATTTAACAAATTATAAGACAAAAAGGGAACAAATGAAAAAAATTATCACAACTTCAATCGTAGCAATAGCATTAGCAACAACAATGGTAAGCGCAAAAGATAAGGTAATTGGTACAGTAGATGGTATTAATATTACAGAAGTAGAGGCTAATAAATTTTTGACAGCTATTACACCAAAAGGTAAAAAAACTATACTTTTTGCTGACCTTAGTAAAAAAGATAAAGACTCTATCGTTAAAAATCTAGCACCAGGTACTCTTATCAAAGCAAAAGCTCTTAAAGAGGTTTCAACAGATGAGAAAGAGCAAATCATAGCTAACTACTGGATGCAAAAGAAATTAGCAGACTTTAAAGCTACTGATGCTGAAGCAAAAAAAATCTATACAAAAAATAAAAAGAGTTATGTAAAAAACAAAAAACAACTAACATTTAAAGATGTAAAAGATTTTATCAAAATGCAAATCAAACAGAAAAAACTTGTTGATAGCGTAATGAAAAAAGCAAAAGTTGTAATTTCAAAATAATTTAATTTATCTAAGGAAAATATATGTCTCTAAAAGTTTTGGATAGTATAGATGCTGGTGTGGTAACTGGTGATAGTCTCACAAGATTGTTTGTCATTGCAAAAGAGGAGGGTTATGCCCTTCCTGCTGTAAATGTAGTTGGTACAAACTCTATTAATGGGGTTTTGGAGACTGCAAAAGATGTTAATTCCCCTGTGATTATCCAATTCTCAAATGGTGGTGCTTCATTTTATGGAGGTAAAGGTATAGATTCTGATACCTCTGCCACTCTTGGTGCAATATCAGGGGCAAAACATATTCATATTATGGCAGAGGCTTATGGTGTGCCTGTGATTATTCATACAGACCATGCGAGTAGAAAATTACTTCCTTGGATAGACTCTCTACTAGAAGCTAGTGAAGCACATTACAAAATTTATGGTAAACCTTTATTCTCTTCTCATATGATAGACCTTTCAGAAGAGCCAATAGAAGATAATATCGCTACTTGTAAAAAATATCTTGAAAGAATGTCTAAAATAGATATGACTTTAGAGATAGAACTAGGAGTAACAGGTGGAGAAGAGGATGGAATAGATAATAGTGATATTGATAATGCTCTACTCTATACTCAACCATCAGAGGTAGCTTATGCCTATGAAGAGCTTAGTAAAATTAGCCCAAACTTTACAATAGCAGCATCATTTGGTAATGTCCATGGTGTATATAAACCAGGCAATGTAATGCTTACCCCAAAAATACTTGATAACTCTCAAAAGTTTATAGAAGAGAAGTATAATACTCCTAAACAACCTATTAACTTCGTATTTCACGGTGGTTCTGGTTCTGAACTTGCTGATATTAGAGAGGCTATTGAGTATGGTGTGATTAAGATGAATATTGATACTGATACTCAATGGGCTTTTTGGGCTGGTACAAAAGAGTATGAGGCTAAATATAGAGATTATTTACAATCTCAAATTGGTAATCCTGATGGGGAGGATAAACCAAATAAAAAATATTATGACCCAAGAAAATGGCTTAGAGAGGGTGAAATTTCTCTAAAAAATAGACTTAAACGCTCTTATGAAGATTTAAATGCTATAAATAGAAACTAGATTTGCTTTATGATGTTATAGTCATTGGTGGTGGTGGGGCAGGAATGATTGCCTCTATCACTGCTAAAACAACCAATCAAAATGTACTACTATTAGATAAACTCCCATCTCTTGGAGTGAAACTCAAAGCTACTGGTGGTGGCAAATGTAATCTTACAAACAAGCTATCTCAAAATGAATTTATAGATAAATTTGGTAAAAATGGTAGATTTATTAGAGATGCCTTATCTCAATTTAACTCAAATGATTTAATCAAATTCCTATTAGATATAGGAGTAGAGACGACATCACTTGATGGATTTAGAGTATTTCCTACAAGTCGTAACTCTCAAACAGTATTAAATGCTTTTATCAAAGAGCTTTATAGATTAGAGATAGATATTAAACTCAATCAATTAGTAACTAAAATAGATAAAAAAGATAATATATTTCAAATCACAACCAATCAAAATAGTTTCAACTCCAAAAATATAATTATAGCCTCTGGTGGATTAGGATTTAGCTCTCTTGGGGCTGATATTAATGGATATAAACTAATAGAAGATATTGGACATAAAATCACTCCTCTATACCCTGCTATGAAACCATTATCCACTATTGAGAGTTGGGTATCTAATTGTAGGGCTGATACAATATCACAAGTAGAGATTAGAGTTGATATAAAAAAGCATAAAAAACTCAAAGCCAAAGGGGATTTAATATTTACCCAAAATGGAATTAGAGGACCTCTTATATTAGATTTTGCAAGAGAACTTACCCCATTAATAGCAAAATATGGTAAAGTGCCTATTTTATTAAATTTTATCAAAGGCAAAAATGAAGAGGATATAAGAGTATATCTCAAAAACTCTCAAAAAGATAAAACTATATTAGAGATAATATCTAATCTTATACCAAAATCAGTAGCAATAGAGATTTTAAAACTATCAAATATTGATATAGATATAAGATACAATCAAATATCAGGATATAATAGAGATATACTAATCAAAAATTTAGTATGGACTCCTCTTACAATTATAGATAATAACTATTTTAAAGATGCAATGGTTACAAGAGGTGGAGTATCACTCAAAGAGATAAACCCCAAAACTATGGGTAGCAAAAAGATAGATGGAGTATATTTTGCTGGAGAGGTAATAGATATAGATGGTCCATGTGGAGGATATAACCTACAATGGGCATTTTCTAGTGGAGTCTTAGCAGGTAGATTATTAAAATAATAGCTCTTATTTAAGAGTCTTTATCAACTTCCCTTAAACAAATTTAGAATATAATTCCAAACTTATTTTGTAATAAGTAAATACTCAGGTAGTTATTCCTTGAATGGTTGCGATATTTATCGTTGATGACTGCTGAGGATTAAACCAAAATTTAAACAAACATATAGCAAGGAGCTAAACATGGTAACAATGAAAGATTTATTAGAGTGTGGTGTACATTTCGGTCACCAAACGAGAAGATGGAATCCAAAAATGAAGAAATTTATTTTTGCAGAGAGAAAAAATATCTATATTATTGACTTACAAAAAACATTAAGATACTTTAAATATACTTATAATGTAGTAAGAGATGCAGCAGCAGAGGGTAAAAGCGTACTATTTGTTGGTACAAAAAAACAAGCTAGAAATGCTATTAAAGAACATGCTCAAAGATGTGGTATGCCATTTGTAGCTACAAGATGGTTAGGTGGAATGCTTACAAACTACCCAACAATCAAAAAATCAATTAGAAAATTAGAAATTATTGAACAGATGGAAGAGAATGGTCAAATTGAACTTCTTACAAAAAAAGAGGCTCTAATTTTACTTAGAAAAAAAGAGAAATTAAACTCTTATTTAGAGGGTTTTAGAAATATGAAAACTCTTCCTGATATTATGTTTGTAGTTGATACTGTAAAAGAGCATATTGCAGTAAAAGAGGCTAGAAGACTTGGTATGAAAGTGGTTGCTCCACTAGATACAAACTGTGACCCTGATATTGTAGATTATCCAATCCCTGGAAATGATGATGCTATTCGTTCAATCAACCTATTTTGTAAAGAGATGGCTGATGCTATTATAGAGGGTAGAACTGCTTCTGAAGAGGTTGTAGAAGAGGAAATCGTTGAAGCATCTCAAGAAGAGATAAAAGAGATTGTTGAAGAGGCTAAAACTGAAGAGAGTACAGAGGAAGCAAAGTAATGGCAAATTTTGGTCCAAAAGATATTAAAAAATTAAGAGAGATGACTAGTGCGGGTATGATGGATTGTAAAAATGCCCTAAAAGATAGTGATGGAGATATGGACAAAGCAGTTGTATGGCTAAAAGAAAAAGGTCTCGGTGCTGCTGCTAAAAAAGCTTCTAAAGTAGCTGCTGAGGGTCTTATTGCTGTGAAATTTGATGATAACAAAGCATCTATTGTAGAGATTAACTCTCAAACAGACTTTGTTGCTAAAAATGATACTTTTGTCAATGTTACAAAAGAGATAGCAAATCATGCATTTAATAACTCTCTTGTAGATGCTGATGCTATCAATAATTCAGAGATAGATGGAGAAGCATTTGCTGATTATCTTTCACTTAAAATCTCTAAAATTGGAGAAAACCTTGTAGTTAGAAGAGCAGGTTTTATAGCTGGTGATGATACAACTGCTATAAATGGTTATCTTCATGCAAATGGTCAAATTGGTGTGATTTTATCTGCTAAATGTGATACTCCAGAAGTAGCAAAAGTAATCGCTGTTGAACTTAAAAATATAGCTATGCATATATCTGCTATGAACCCAAAAACTTTGAGTTACAAAGATTTTGATGCAGAGTTTATCGCTAGTGAAACAACAGGTAGAATTGTAAGTATTGAGAAAGAGAATGAAGAGTTGAAAAGACTTGGAAAGCCTCTTAAAAATGTACCTACATATATCTCTATGGCTCAACTTACTGATGAAGTTTTAGCACAAGCTAAAGCTGATATTGAAGCAGAGCTTAAAGCAGAGGGTAAACCTGAAAAAATCTTTGATAGAATTGTACCAGGAAAGATGGAAAGATTTATATCAGATAATACAACTCTTGACCAAGAGTTAGCTCTACTTGACCAAAAATTTGTAATGGATGATAAAATTACAGTAGCTACTCACATTCAAAATGTAGCAAAAAAAGCTGGTGGAAATGCTGAAATAAACTCATTTATTAGACTTGAAGTTGGTGAAGGTATTGAAGTAGAAGAGGAAGATTTTGCAGCAGAAGTTGCGGCACAAATGGGATAAAATCAATATGTAGGCTTTTTGCGCCTACATTTGATTAACTATTTATGTTAATAGAAGCCTTAAATATTGCCCACTCTTTTGATTATGAGTTATATAATAGTATAGATTTCAATCTAAAAAACAATCAAAGTATTGCTATTTTAGGTAGAAGTGGAAGTGGAAAATCTACACTATTATACAACCTATCATCATTTCTAAAGCCCTCACATGGGGATATAAAACTTTTAAATCAAGATATTTATAATATAAGTGAGAGTGATTTAATAAAATTACGAAGATATAATATAGGTATGATATTTCAATCTCACTATCTTTTTAAGGGTATGAATGGGATTAATAATATAGATATTGCTAGGATTTTATCTAATACTCCACAAGACAAAAAACTTTTAGAGAAGCTAGAGATAGAGAGAGTGGTATCTCAAAAAGTATCTGATTTATCAGGTGGGCAACAACAAAGAGTATCAATAGCAAGAGTACTAAATAAACAACCAAATATTATTTTTGCAGATGAACCCACTGGAAACTTAGATAAAACAACAGCAAGACTTGTGATGAAAGTTTTATTAGAGTATATAAGTAGTGGTGAGCGAGGATTAGTCCTCGTAACTCATGATGAAGAGATTGCTAATATGTGTGATAAAATTTATAGATTAGAAGATAAGAAATTAAATGAGATTAAGATTTCAAAATTTTTATAGATACTATAATAATCTATCAATAGAAGATACAATAGAGTATTTTTCTATCTTTGGTGGAGTAGAAGAGCTGATAGAGATTGATATATCACCTACTCTTAGCCAAAGTATATCTAATAATATATTAAAAAACTTCTCTCAATATAGTAATATTATAGCCCCATCATATCTAAGCAAAAAACCATACAGAGATGTCTTGATAGCCATAGCCAAGGGAGATGGAAGAGTATCTAATATACTTAAACGCTCTCATATCTATGACTCTATCACCAAAGATATACTTGATGAATTAATAGAACTAGAGATACTCAAGGAAGAATACTCAAGAGAAAAACCTATCAAACAACACCCCAAACAGAAACTAAAAAAACATCTAAGAGGCTATCAAATAGAGTCTAAAATAAGATTTGTAGAACCATTTTATCGTTTTTGGTTTGGATTTGTAGAGCCATTTAGATTGGAGATTAAAGATAATATTTATGATAACTTTATAGAATATTTTGAGTTACACCATAATAGATTGATGAGTTTGGTATTTGAACAGCTCTCAAATGAGATTATAAACTATAAATTTGAGACTATATCAAGTGGTAGCTATTGGAATAGAGATAGTGAGTTTGATATATTAGCAGTTACTACAAATAAAAAAATAATAATTGGTGAATGTAAATATAAAAATAGAAAAATATGTAAAAATGAATTAACAAAATTGCAATATAAAACCACTCAAAATGGTATAAATGTAAATTACTATGCACTATTTTCTAAAAATGGATTTTCCAAAGAGCTAATGAAGAGCAGAGATAAAAATCTACTGCTATATACTCTTGATGATTTTAAAGAGTATTTAATAGAAATATGATAAATGGTCTGGTGGTGCTTGGTGTGGGCAAATTGGTATATTTGGGGTACAAAAAATAGATAGTATGGTGTAATTACAATTACACCAATTTAAAATAATCAATAGAATGGTATAATACCAAACCACAAATACAACACAAGATAATAAATATGAAAAAAACACTTACAATAATAGATACATTTGGCTTCTTTTTTCGCTCATACTATGCTTTGCCACCTCTTAAAAGCTCAAAAGGGTTTCCTACTGGGCTACTTACAGGATTTATTAAACTTATAGAAAATCTTCAATCAAATAGTAGTAGTGATTATTTGGTATTTGCTTTAGATAGTAAAGGTAAGACATTTAGAAATGAGCTATATAGCGAGTATAAATCTCATCGTCCTACACCACCAGAGGATTTAACCAAACAGTTACCAATAGCTATTGAGTGGATTAGAGAGATGGGATTTGCTAATATTGCAAAAGATGGATATGAAGCTGATGATGTGATAGCTACTCTTGCTAAATGGGGAGTAGCACAAGGGCTAAAAGTAGAAGTTATATCTCATGATAAAGATTTATATCAACTAATTGATGATGATAAAGTTGTGATGTATGATAGTATCAAAAAGCAACATATTACCACCAAAGAGGCTTATGAGAAGTTTGGAGTATATCCCAAAGACTTTACCAATTTTCAAGCAATCTTAGGAGATAGTGCTGATAATATTGCAGGGGTTAAAGGTATTGGGATTAAAGGGGCTTCAAAGCTTATCAATGAGTATCATACTTTAGAAAATATCTATGATAATATTGTAGATGTTAAGCCACCACGAACTCAAAAACTACTTTTAGAATCTAAAGAGAGTGCATTTTTATCAAGAGAGTTAGTAACTCTAAAAGATGATATATTCAGAGATTTTGATATTAATAGCTTTATATTTGAAGATAAAAATTATCTTACACCACTATTAGAAGATTTTGAAAAATATGAGATGAAACAAGCTATTAAATTAGCATCAATAGATGATGATATAGAAGAGATACAAAATATAGAGTTTAAACACTATACAATCAATGATATAGATACTCTAAATAGCATTATAGATAAAATTGATAAAGATAGTATTATAGCCTTTGATACAGAGACCACGGGACTTGATACCAAAATAGTCTCTATTGTAGGATTTTCATTTAGTTTTGATGATAATAGTGCATATTATATACCTATTTCTCATAATTATTTGGGAGTAGATACTCAAATAGAACTCAATGATGGATTAGATGCTATCAAAAGATTATTTGAGTTTAAAATAGTAGGACAAAATCTAAAATTTGATTTATCACTACTATATAATAGATATAATTTTGATAATATCACTCCTTATGGGGATACTATGGTAATGGCATGGCTTATTAATAGCTCATCTAAAGTAGGATTAGACTTTTTAAGTCAAAAATATTTTAATTATAAGATGAAACCATTTAAAGAGTTAGTCAAAAAAGGGGAAGACTTTAGTAGTGTAGATATAGAGTTAGCCTCTTTTTATGCGAGTGAAGATGCTTTTATTACAAGAAAATTATATTTTAAACTATTAGATATACTCTCACCTACACTTATAGAGGTAGCCCAAAATATAGAGTATCCATTTATTAATATCTTATCAAATATAGAGAGAAATGGTATCAAAGTAGATATAGGTAAGATGATAGAGTTAGAGAGTAGATTAGAAGAGAGACTCAAAGGACTTACAGATAAAATATATCTTCAAGCAGATGAAGAGTTTAATATCAAATCACCCAAACAATTAGGGGTAATTTTATTTGATAAATTGGGGTTAGATGGTGGTAAAAAGCGAAGCACAAACGAGAAGATACTTAAAAGCTTAGAGGATAACCACCCAATAATCTCTCTAATATTAGAGTATCGTGAGTATCAAAAGATATTATCAACATATATCAAACCACTTAAACTATTAGCCCAAAAGAGAGAAGATAATAGAATTTTCACAAGCTTTTTACAGGCAGGGACAGCTACAGGACGATTAAGTTCAAAAGACCCAAACCTACAAAATATCCCCGTAAGAAGTGAGTTAGGAAGAGAGGTAAGAGGAGCTTTTATAGCTAGAGAGGGATATAAATTAGTAGGAATTGACTACTCACAAATAGAACTTAGATTACTTGCTCACTTTAGCCAAGATAAGGCACTCTTAGAGGCATTTAATAGTGGATTAGATATTCATCTTGCTACTGCAACTAAACTTTTTGGAGAAGCTAAAGCCAAAGAGAAACGCTCATTTGCCAAATCTATAAACTTTGGACTATTATATGGAATGGGAAGTAGAAAACTATCACAAGAGTTAAATATATCTACCAAAGAGGCAAAAGAGATTATTACAAACTATTTTGAAGCATTTCCAACTGTAAGAGGCTTTTTAGATAGCATAATAGAAAAGTGTAAAGTAGATGGTTTTGTAGAGACTATTAGCAGTAGAAAACGAATGTTTGATTATGAAAATGCCAATGCTATGGGTAAGGCATCAATAGATAGAGAGTCTGTAAATACACTATTTCAAGGAAGTGCCTCTGACCTTATTAAATTATCTATGATAGAGATTGATAAGGTTATAGATGAAAATGAGGCATTAATGCTACTACAAATTCATGATGAACTTATATTTGAGATAAGAGATGACAAAGTAGAAGAACTAAGTCATAAATTTGCCAAAATTATGGAAAATATTATATTATTAAATGTAAAATTAGAGTGTAGTATTACTGTTGGGGATAATTGGGGAGAGTTGAAGTAGATTATTATGATATAATAAATAAAAAAAGATAAAAATGAAAAATATATTAAAAGAGTATCTACCATATTTGATAGAGTACAAAAGAAGATTTATATATGCAATATTAGGAATGTTAGCTGTTGCTATTGGTACGGCAGGGACTGCTCATTTAATCAAGCCTATCTTAGATGATATATTTATTAATAAAGATAGAGATATGTTATTTATATTGCCATTTATGTTTGTGTTTGTATTTGGACTAAAGGGATTTGGTAAGTATGTCCAGACATATTATATGGCATATATTGGGCAAGATGTAGTACGCAGAATGAGAGATGATATTGTAACTCATCTTACATATTTGGATATTGAGTATTTTAAATCTACTCATACAGGAGAGATACTCTCACGAGTTATAAATGATATTACACGAATTCAAAATGTAGTAGCTTATATTATACCAAATCTATTTCGTGAGATTTTTACTACAGTTATTTTGACACTATATATTATATATCTTAGTCCTAAACTTGCTCTATATTTTTTGGTTTTTATGCCTTTGATTATCTATCCTGTATCAATACTTGCCAAAAAGATGAGAAAATACTCCAAGCTTTCACAAGAGAGTACTGCTGATATGACGGCACGATTAGGAGAGATATTTAATAATATAGAGGTAATCAAATCTAACTCATCACAAGAGTTTGAAGCCAAAAGATTTGCAAAAGATAACTATTTAGTCTTTAGGTTTCTTATCAAACAGATTAAAATCAATGCACTAACCTCTCCTGTGATGGAGATAGTTGGTGCAGTGGCGATTGGTATGGTGATATATGTCGGTGGTAATGAGGTGATAGATGGAGATATGAGTGTAGGAAGTTTCTTTGCTTTTGCTACGGCTCTATTTTTGCTTTATGACCCAATTAGAAGATTATCATCACTTCACAATCAATCACAAGATGCAATAATGGCAAATATCCGTATGAGAGATTTACTCAATAAAAAGCCAACTATTATAGATGGTAGTATAGAACTAATAGATGATATTTCTAAAATAGAATTTATAGATACAAGAGTAAATTATGGAGATAAAGAGATATTAAAAGGTGTTAATCTAATCATAAATAGAGGAGATTATATAGCATTTGCAGGAGAGAGTGGAGCAGGGAAAAGCTCTCTTATGAATTTAATTGTAAGATTATATGATAGTTTTGATGGAAAAGTAGAGATAAATGGTATTGATATAAAAGATTATACATTAAAATCACTACACAATAAAATAGGACTTGTAACACAAAGGGTATTTATATTTAATGATACAATAGCCTCAAATGTGGCATATAATTATGGAGAGATTGATAGAGTTAGAGTAGTAGAAGCACTAAAAAGAGCAAATGCTTTGGAGTTTGTAGAGAAGTTAGAGAGAGGGATTGATACACTACTAAGTGAAAGTGGAGAGAACCTATCAGGTGGGCAAAGACAAAGAATAGCACTAGCAAGAGCAATATATAAAAACCCTCAAATACTACTATTAGATGAAGCTACTTCAGCACTAGATAATAGAAGCGAAGAGCTAATAAATAAGGCACTATTTAAACTTAAAAAAGATATGATAATAATCTCTATTGCACATAGAGATAGTAGTATAGATAATGCAGATACTCTATATCTATTTAGAGATGGTGGGATAGGTGATTAAGATGGTAATATTATCAGTATATAACTAAACTAAAAATCCAATAAATAAAGCACTATTTGAGCTTAAAAATGATATGATAGCAGATTTAGTATATTTATTTAAAAATATTAAGATAGATAATAATTAGTAGGGTTATATGATATGAAAAAATTAATAATTTTATTTCTAATGATATTTAGTATTTTAAATGCAGATGATACTAAATATCCATTTTGGGGTATTGTTGGATATAGTAGTGATATAGTTGGAGATAGTGCTAATACTATAGCTATTAGGTATGGACAACAAAACAAAGATTGGAGAACTAGCTTTACACTAGAGACAAAGCAGGGTGATTATCAACTATTTACTATAGGTATTGATAGGACTATAATGCACTCTCTTGCTACAACAAAGCTTAGAATTTATGCAGGAGTTCGTGTAGGTGCTATTACTCAAGATGACTTAAATGGAGATACTAATATAGGTTATGGATATGGTGGTGCTGTAGGATTGATGTATTATATTAGTGATACACTAGATTTTGATATAGGTTATAGATACCTCAAAGTTACAGACCTTGTGGAAGTAGATGATATAAAAGGTGTAAGCATTGGGTTACACTACTTTTTTTAGGAGAGAATAGTGCAGTATAATAGTTTAGATGAAGATGAAAAAAGAGTTATTATAAACAGAGGTACAGAAGCCCCATTTAGTGGTGAGTATTGTGATAACAAAGAGAGTGGTATTTATACTTGTAAGCAGTGTGATACCCCTTTGTTTGATTCAAAGAGTAAGTTTAATTCAGGTACAGGATGGCCAAGTTTTGATGATGATATAGATAATAATGTCAAAAGAGTACCTGACGCTGATGGTAGAAGAGTAGAGATAGTTTGTGCTAATTGTGGTGGGCATTTAGGACATCTGTTTGAGGGAGAGGGATTTAGCGATAAGATGACTCGTCATTGTGTAAATTCTATCTCTCTTAATTTTATAAAATAAAGGAATTTTAGTGAATTTTAATCAAATTAAATTGATACTTTATGCAGGATATATTACAAATCTTTATGGTTTTAGACTCAAAAACAGGAGTTTAACCAATGAAGATAGAAAAAAAATCAGAGTAGAGTTTGCTACAAAAATGCTAAATAAGCTTAATATTAATATTATAATAGAGAACCCAAAAAATATTCCATCAGATGGAAAATATATGTTAATATCCAATCATAGAAGTGTAATTGACCCTATAATTGTAGAGATTGCACTACAAGATAGTGATATATATGGTGTATGGGTAGCCAAAAAAGAGCTATATAACTCTATATTTTTTGGTAGTTTTACTAGAAATGCAGGTACAATTTTATTAGATAGAGAATCTAAACAGATGGGTGGATTTTTTGCTGATGTAAAAGAGGCAGTAAAAGAGGAGAAATCTATATTTATTTTCCCTGAGGGTACACGAAACAAGAGTGATGAGGTATTAGGTGAGTTTAAAAATGGTTCTAAAATTATAGCTCTCAAAAATAGATTAAAGATTTTACCAGTCTATATAGATAGCAACGCCTCACAAGTGATGAAAGATGCTACTAAAAACAACTCAATCAAAAGAGATATAGTCATCAAAATAGGTGCAATCATAGACCCAAAAGATAAAAGTATGGGGCTAGAAGAGAGATATAGAGAGCAGTTTGGACTATAATGTCAATTAAAATGAAAGAACTCACCACTCTTAGTGGAGTTCCAAAAGCTACAATACTATACTATATCAAAGAGGGGCTTTTACCCCCTCCACAAAAACCCAAACCAAATGTACATCTATACTCCAAGCAATCCATAGAAATATTAGATTTTATATCCTATCTACAAGATAATTTTAGTTGTAGTATCCATGAGATAAAAGAGATAATTAGTAGCTATGATTATAATGTAAATAGTAGCTATGAGATGTTACTTGATACAATAGATATAATTATGGGAAGCAAACATCAACAGACTTATACATTAAATGAATTTCTAACAAAAATTAACATAACCAAAGATGAACTTCAATCATATATAGATAATGGATTAATATTTCTAAGAGATGGTCTATTTACCCAAAAAGAGTTGGATATAGTTAATATGATTTTAAATTTCAAAGATTTTGATATAGATATTAAACTACTTAAACTATATGTCAAACAAGCAAGAGAATTGGCATCATTAGAGATAGAAATGGTACAAAATATAATTAAAAAACCAAATAATAGTGAGATTAAGAAGATGTTTAATATACTATTAATATTAAAGCCTTATATCTATAATATGACTACTCTTAGAGAGTATCAGAAAAGAAGAAGATGAATCTCCTGTGTTTCCATCATCATGATGATTACTATTATTATTTCTTCTTCTTGGTTTAAACACCCAACTAATAAATAACCAAACATTTCATCTCTTTTACCAATTGCTATAACTTCAACAATTATTTGATTATATACAATTTTATAAACTATTCTAATTCGTTTTTTATCAACATACATTTTTCTACAACCTCTTAGGTCATATCCACTTTTATTACCAAGTGGTTGTCCTAATTCTGGTGATGAAGCTATTTTTTTGAATTGTTTTATTATAAGTAATTGTTGAGATTTCGCAAAACTTTTTAAATCATCTTTTGCTTCTTCTTTAACTACTATATTATATTTTATCTAAATTAATTCCTAATTCTTTAGCTACATCTTCTAATGGTATGGTTTTTGAGTGTTCTCTCTCTTTTACAACATTATAAATCTCAATATGCTCCATTAAATCCATAGCTTCTTTCATTCTTTCATTCTTTCATTCTCTTCAATAGGAATAACTACAGCTTCAAGTTTATTATTTTTAGAGATAATAAATCTATTTTTAGTATAATTTATCAAATCATTTAATACAATAGAAAATCCTTTTGTAAGTTCATTTACTGATATAATTTCATCTTGTTTGTATGCTACCATTTTTACACCTTTTATCTTATCTATAAGTATTATATTATTTTAATCCAAAAATATATTTAACCTAATTTATTTTATTCTCTAAAATTTATAAAAAACACTTGTATTATTAAAAAAAATAATGTATAATAAATACATATAAATAGTGTGATTACTATTATATTATTTTAAAGACCATCGGAGTGAATGACTTGTATCATTTTTGGGATGAAAACTCTCGATAACCGTAAAATTATAGCAGTTTTTGGTCTGCTATAACTCTATAAATAAAGTTTTTAATTTCAATACTTTTTTTCTACTTATATTTAATTTTACAATTTTAATTTTTTCTCTATTAATTACTTTTCTAAATACAAGACAAGGTATATTCTTCCCCGTTTGATTATCCCTACTAAAACTTTTTTCAACACTTAAAAACTTCTCAATATAATAATGAATTTCACAAATATATTTTATATCATCAGGATGTTCTTTATATATATGTCTAATATCATTACTATGAATTTCACAAGAATATTTTTTGAGGTCTATAAAGTATTTCTTCCATATTTTATCTATAACTTTTTGACTTATCTTAAAAGTAACAGACTCTTGTAATTGATTGTCTTTTATAGAATTTTCAACCAATTCACAAAGTTTAGATTTTATCTCTTCA
>Ga0256842_1000345_pt1 | contig 41030 bp, 38 predicted proteins | sample 4559240metaG_FD_185973 | JGI IMG/M metagenome (GOLD analysis project Ga0256842, IMG submission 185973) | Hydrothermal vent microbial communities from Guaymas Basin, Mexico - 4559-240 | ecosystem: Environmental > Aquatic > Marine > Hydrothermal vents | place: Mexico: Guaymas Basin | collected...
ACTCAGAATTTGGTCAACCTTGTTTGCCACAAAACCATGGTAGAGGTACAGGATTATTTAACTCCTCTCTTGGTTGTTTTATGTGTACATTTTATACTACGACCAACTGTAGTAGCGATGATTTTGCAGTACGTCCCGATGCCTTTAAAATTTTTGGGAAAAATCAATACAAACGTGCAGGTGAAGATTTTAATCTAACTATAAAAGCAGTAGATACAACAAACAATGCAATTGCGAGTGGAATAAAAGCTGATGTCCACAGTATTTCTGGTTACACCGAACCTCTAAGTGGTTTAAATATATCCTCTTCATATTATATCCCGACCACTACAGAATTAACACAAATGCAAACAGATACAGGAAAAACAGGAATAGCAGAACTTGCTACATGTCCTGAACCTGGTGTTTTCACCGTAAGTAGTGCAAATACTAACTTTATCAATGGAGACATCAATACAACACAAAATTTTTCAGAAACAGGTCTTTTAGATATTAATGTCTCTGAAAAACCAGGAAGTGAATTCGCACATATAGATTATGACGATACCCCTGACTCATTACGTTATATAACACCTGCGACAAATATTTATGATGAAACTAATATTACAGCAACAAATCTTTTACTCTTTATACCTTACGGATTTGTCACAACAGCTGAATACAATACTACTACAAATAGCAACTGGATTTATATTTCCAATGATGTCAACAAATCAAATTCCACACATACAACACCAAGAATGGCAGCTTATATCTCATATACTATAGAAGCAAAAAATAAACAGGGCAATAGAGTCAAAAATTATACAAAAACCTGTTTTCCTGATACAAATTCAAATGCACCTAAAGTCAATGACCTAAAAATGAATTCTACATTTGATCTCTTTTTAGATGCTGATCTCAACAGTAGTGCAGATGCACTTTTATCCTTCTATACAGAAGATAATACGAGTAATGCTCTATGGACACCAAATCAAAAAAAATCTATATCTGAAGGCAATAACACTATACAAGAATGGATATCACCTTCAAACTTTACAGATGGCATAGGAAAAGCAAAAGTCTACTTCAATATTGACAGAAATGTGTCACAAGCACATAATCCTATAGTTATAAAAATTATTGATGCAAATACATCAACCTCATGGATGACGAACCCAGGTTCACCAAAAGATTTTAATGGTACTATATTAAATCAGAATAAAACCTTTCTTTATGTTCGTACACATGCACCACGACAAAGATTTATCAATCAAGATGGAAATGCTTCAATCTATTATGAAATATTTTGTTCAGGAAGCAACTGTAATAAAACACTCCTTCCAGATGGTTTAAACGCTACAAGTAACGACGATCCACGATGGTTTACCAATACCAAACACACTGCTGTTTTTGGAATTGCTGGAAATGTAAATCAAAAAACGTATAGTGTTGGCAATGGCTATGTAAAAGAAACAACACCACCATCAGGAAATGCCCCTGACCATGTCACATTACACTATGACGGAACTCGAGGTTACCCATATAAAACAACTATGGAAAATAATGCATCTTCCTGGTTAATCTACAATCAGTTTAATTCAAATGCAACGAAAAACGAATTTGAAGTCGAATTTAACAATGCTGATACAGCATGGGCCGGTGCTAGAAAAACAAATGACAATACAAAACGCAATGCTGCAGATAAAACGAATAGGAGAACAATGTGGTAAATAGAACTGCTTTTACTCTTATAGAGTTAATATTTGCTATTGTTATTATAGCGATTACTGTTGTTTCACTCCCTATGATGAATCAGGTATTAACAAAAAATATAGAGAATAATCTTATACAAGAAGCAGTTTTTGGTGCAGCAACAGTACTTAACGAAACAGCAACATACCATTGGGATGAGAACTCAATTGATGCTAATAATTCAACTGGTTTTGCGAATGTTATAAATATTGCTGCAAATTGTGAAGATACAAAAGCATCTCCAAGATACAGATTAAGACCTGGGCACATTTTACAACCATACCATAGACGCTGTATTAAAGATCTCACGATCCAAACTTCAGATGCAGGTACCAAGGATGAAATTGATGATATTAATGATCTTGTAGGTATATCAAATCTTTTTATAGATGGAAATACTTCTAGAGAAGAAGGCTATAAAAACCTTACATATAAAGTCAGAATATCTGTTAACAATACTGCAGATTTTGGAAGTATAAGCTCCTCTTCAGATATAAAACAAATCACAGCTGATGTTTTAGATCCCAATGGGAATACAACAATTGTATCCCTTACCAGTTATATTGCAAATATTGGTGAAATTGATTATTACAAGAAGAGGCTATTTTGATGAAAAATCGTTTTGCTTTTACTATGATAGAATTAATTTTTGTAATAGTTATCATGGGCATAATTGGAAAATTTGGTACTGAATTTTTAGTTCAATCTTATAAAAGTTTTTTGTCTGCCAAGGTCAATCACAACTTACAATCAAAAAGTGAAATAGCAGTAGAAATTATTGCTGCAAGATTACAATACCGAATAAAAGACTCTGTTATTGCAAGACAAACATCTGGAAATTTTCTTTCCATAGGGAGTAGTGACGTAAATGAATCTTATACTGTTTTAGAATGGGTAGGCAGTGACAGTGATGGATTTCGAGGAATAACACAACCTTATTGGAGTGGAATTATTGATCTAAACCCAAGCAGTGCCACAAGATTAAAATCTCCACAAACAGACACTTCCAAAGTCGATACTCTTATAAGCACAATTAGTGATTCATCATTTTCAGATGTAGCCATATACTTTGTAGGCTCAAATAGTGATATACAAACAGGTTATGGATGGGATGGGAATGCTGCTACAGATCAAAACGCTACAACTATGCATCCAATACGAAGAAGCACAAGTACTGGAGAAGAGGATTTATTTATACCTGTAAATGGTGCAACTGGTGCAGATAACAATTTTAGCGGTGTTGATGTTTATGAATACTATAAACTTGCATGGACTGCTTATGCAGTTGAACACAACCCAACAACAGGTGAACTGATTTTACACTATGATTATCAACCTTGGAAAGGTGAAAGTTATATAAATGCAAAAAAAGCAATTATTATGGATAATGTAAGTACTTTTAAGTTTATGTCTGTTGGATCTATTATGAAAATACAAGTATGTACTAAAAGTAATGTACTTGACAAAGATGGAGGAGATTATTCATTATGCAAAGAAAAAACCATACTCTAAGAAAATCATTAGTACATTTCAAAAATGGGATGGCTATGATAATGGCTATTATGGTTATTGTAATTCTCGCTACAATAATGGCTTTTTCTATCTCTTTAACATCAGAAACTACCAAAAGAAGTACGGATATCTATTTTTATGAACAATCTGTTCTTCTTGCAAAAAGTACGGCAGAATATGCATTACTCCAAATTGCACTTCATCCACCTTGTTCAGATCTTGATGAGAATTTTACACAAAATGGTATCTACAACATTAGTATGAAAATAAAATATATTTATGATTCAAACGCATCATGTATAACAAATGGTGGCACCTTATATACTACTATAACTACCACAGAACAAAATGGTTCTATTCTTTTAGATGTTTCTGTAGAGGTAAATGATACAACTGTCGCTACCGAACCTATAAGATATTTTAGAAGAACTATACAAAAACTCTAAAATCTTGCACTATTATAAACTTTTTCGTGATATAATCAAGAAAAAATAAAAGGATTTATCATGAATTTATCAATGACAGGAAGAAATATAGAATTAACAGATGCTATTAAAGAGCATATCACTGCATCTGTAGATACACTTAAAAAATTTAACCTTGATATCATTTCAGTAAATGTGATTGTTTCAACACAATCAAGAAAAGGCAAAGAGCATTCTGTAGTCGAGTTTGTAATTAACCTCGCACATAAAAATACTATAGTCATCAAACAAAATGATCAAGATCTCTATGCTGCAATTGATTTAGCAACAGACAGAGCACAAAAAGCAATGCGTCGTCTTCATGACAAAGAAGTTGATCACCAAAAAGTAGGTATTAATGAAGCAAAAGCGGAAGATGTATGTGTAAAAGCTGTTGCACAGGATATCGAAGATGAAATCATTCCAGTAGAACTTGATCTTTATAAACCACGTGAAGTTGAAGATGTTTTAAACGATCTCAAAGAGAGCGGAAAAATGTTTGAAATCTTCTTAGACAATGAACATAAAACGCGTGTTCTTTACAAAAGAAATGACGGTAAATTTGGTCTTTATTAATCACTTTTAGGTAAAAGAAGCAAATCTTCTTTTACCTTTGCTACAATCTGCGTATCTTCTGCAAAATCTACCCACGTAAACTGTGAACCACTTTGATTCATACCTTTTAAGAGATCTCCGCTTTTTCTATACTTCAAGTCCAAATTGGCTATATCAAACCCACTCGTTGTTTTTACAAACTCATCCAGTCGTTGCGTGCTCTTTTGATTGGTGTATAAGAAGCAATAGCCTTTTAAGCCTGTTCTACTGACTCGACCACGTAACTGATGCAATGTTGAAAGTCCTAAACGTTCTGCCCCTACAATCACCACTGTAGTCAGTCTCGGCAGTGATATACCAACCTCTACAACTGTTGTTGCAATTAAAATATCCCCTTTATCTCTAAAGTCCAACAAAACCTGCTCTTTTTCTTTGTCTTTCCCATGTGTTACATACACATTCTCAAATTTTTTCTCCCAATAGCCTCTTGCTTCCTCAATACTTTGATACGCTAATACTTCACTCTGCTCTACGAGAGGATAGACGATAAGCACCTGATTATTCTTTGCTATCTCTTTTTGAATATGTATCAAAAGATCTTTGTAATCATTCTTGTGAATCACTTTTGAATCAATATCTTTTTGAAAAGGAGTTGCCGTAATTAAAGAGACATCAATATACGCTGATTCTATCATTGCAAGTGTTCTTGGGATCGGTGTAGCTGAGAACTGTAGATAGTGTGGCTTTTTCTTGCCTTGTGATATCAACTTTTCAAGCATATTTCGCTGTAGTGTTCCAAATCTATGCTGTTCATCTACCATAACCAAAGCTGCCTGCGGAAGTTCTCTATAGAGCAAGGCATGCGTTCCTATTATAAAATCATATGCATCTAAAGAAGTTTTTTTTGTTTTGTTTGTAACCAATACTGTTTTCATTGATGGCAGAAATTTCTGAGCCTCTTCATAAAGCTGATTAGCCAAAATAGTAGTAGGTGCCATCAAAATAGACCGATGAGGCATCATCATAAAAGCAGCAGCCAAGATAACCATTGTCTTTCCACTGCCAACATCCCCGACAATCATCCGCTTGGCTGCAACATCCTTTGCAAAATCTTTTTGTATATCTTCTATAGCCAGAAGCTGTTCATCTGTCAGTTGAAATGGTAATTTTTTTACAAAAGAGTCATAGAGGCTCTTTTTAGAAACCAAGGCTTGAAAATATCGTCGTTTATGTTGCAACTCTTTCATATAGATAAAGAGCTCAAGATACTTTAAAGCCTCAAGAGATTCAGCACTTAACTCTTTTGACTTCAAAATAGAAGGCTCTGGAAAATGAAGTGCTAAAACACTGTCTATAACATCCTTTGAAAGCCCTTCTGCTTCTAAATTATCATAACAAAGAAGCTCACGGGTCAAACGAAACATTACATCACTTCGCAATGCTGATTTATATTTTGGTTTGATATCTCCTATCTGTGAAACTTTTTTTGGCATACTCATAGAGCAACTACCACCTTTACACTCAATCATTCCATAGTAGTAATCTCGATCTCCTACTTTAAACTGATGCATCATATAGGGTTTTGGACGAAAAAGCACCCCTGTTACCTGATGACCAAAGTTGTGGACAAAAAAAGTAATCTGTATGGAATTGGGAGCGCGATACACTGACTCGACAGTCGCATCTATAAGCTGAAATGTGTGGGGGTTGAGTTTATCATGCAGACGATAATCTTCATAAGTATGAGGGATTATAAGAGCAAGTTCACCAACAGTAGCAATACCGAGTTTTTTAAACTTAGCTGCCTGCTCTTTTGTAAACTCCATAAGACTACTCTCGCTCTTCTAAATTTTTCATCTTTTGCCTTTTTATGCTATAATCCGCTTGATAGGTGTTAGAGGGCGGCAACCCTCTAGTGAACTCCTTCAAGCGGATTTGTCCTACCGAGTAATCGGTAGGAACACTCACATCATACAAAAAAATCAAAAAGCTTTTTAAAAATATGACAAAATGAAAGATTTATCCATGCACTCTTTTGTTACGTTCCTCTTCTTGGGCTTTATAGAGCTCAGCACAACCGCGTGAGAGTTCACGGATCTTTAAGATGTAATTTTGACGCTCAGTCTGGCTGATAGCTTTTCGTGCATCAAGGACATTAAAGACATTTGATGCCATCATACACAGATCATAAGCAGGCAGAGGGAGTCCTGCTTCAAGCGTTCTGAGACACTCTTTACTCTTTGCAGTAAACTCTTTAAAAAGCATTGCCGTATCTGCTACTTCAAAGTTATATTTTGAGAACTCGATCTCACTCTCTTTATGCACATCTTTGTAGTATGTTTTTGTTCCATCTGGTGCAATATTCCATACGATATCAAAAACCGTATCAACGCCTTGAAGATACATTGCCAAACGCTCTGTTCCGTATGTAATCTCAGCTGTAACAGGAGAACATTCGATCCCGCCAACCTGCTGAAAGTAGGTAAACTGTGTTACTTCCATACCATTTAGCCATACTTCCCAGCCAAGTCCCCATGCACCAAGTGTCGGAGACTCCCAGTTATCTTCGATAAAGCGAATATCATGCTTACTGACATCAAGACCCAAATACTCTAAAGATTGCAAATAGAGTTCTTGAATATTATCCGGTGACGGCTTGATAATAGCCTGAAACTGATAATAACTGCCAAGTCTATTTGGATTCTCTCCATAACGCCCGTCAGTCGGTCTTCTTGAAGGTGCAACATAAGCTGTAGCCCATGGTGTTGCGTCTAGTGAGCGAAGAAATGTTGCAGGATGAAATGTCCCTGCTCCTGCTGGAATATCATAAGGCTGTACAATATTACACCCCTGTTTCATCCAAAATTCTTGCAATTTAAGTAGCATCTCACTAAAAGTTATCATATATCTTACCTTATTTTATTTTTCGTATTATAGCCAAAGAGACTTTTTTAGGATTTAAGGAATCAAAATAACATAGCTATAATTAATTTTAATTCCTAAACTAGTTTACAAACTATGTCACCCACATTCTGTCCAAGTGAACGAGCAACAACATCACATTTTACTTTGAGTAAAAAACAGATATTTTTCCTGTGTGAAGGAGAAAGACACTCATAGTTTCCCATCCCTTTACTAATGACAAGATCAGCAGTATCAAAGAGCGCTTGAGCCTCTTTATTTGCACGTCCATAAGCAAATCCAGGTGTATTTACACCGCTGTCTACAAGATGGCAAAGCCTATCAAACCCAGCTTCATAAGCCTCTTTAAAAGTTACATCATTAATAATGGGTTTACCCCGAACCATATAGTAAAACTCTATAGTTGGATAGATCTCCTGCATCACTTCAAGAAACATAGCATCAAAAATATGCTCCCCTACATTATCGCCAAGAATAACAACTTTTTTTGCTTTTTGTAACTCTAAACAAAATACCTCAAAATCATTATGAGCAAATTCAGTATGAAAAATCTTATCTATCTCTTCAGCTAGATCAAACTCTACTGCAGCAGCAAGGTCTATAACATTACCCACAACTGCTATTTTTGTAGCAGTAAGCAGTTTATCTGATGCATTTTGAATTTGTTCTTGTAAAAAAGGGATAAAAGCTTGTGCTTTTTTCGTAGAAAGTGCTTTTACCTCATCATAAAGATCCTCTTTATTTGCTATCTCAGCCATCTTTTCATAGACATCTGAGGCAACTTCTGGAGGAGAGAGTTCAAACGAGAAATTTTTACTCATTGCTTCTACTGTAGAAGAGAGTCTTGTTCTTAAATCACTATCTGCACCTATGGCATCCGCAACTTTCAGACTTTGATTTATAATGCAGTCTACACACTCGGTCGCTATCTTCATACGTTATTATCTGTATGTTCTTCTATAGCTTTATTCCACATCAGTTTATATTTACGGCGCATAAATTCAACTTCTTGTTGTGAAAGTTTCAGCTGTTCTTGAAGGGTATGGATTGTTTTTCTATCTTCATCATAAAGTTCTTGCAGTGATGCCAAAGCTTCTCGTAAAAATTCATTTTCAGTACGTACCGCTTCAAGTGTTTCATCTTTTGCATCAAGAACTTTCTCATGAAGATTTATGATTGTTCCAATTGTTTTTTCAACAAATTCAGGCTGCACAAGCATCTCATGCTTGTTCTTTTCACTCAATTCACTCAGTTTTGCAGGAACAATAACTTCAGTGGCACCTTTTGATGGATCTATATAGCGTACACCATTTTCAATTTTGACTGTCAGCTTTCCACGCTCTATCAAATCATCAATCGCCGATAACTCCAAGCCAGTAAGTTCACTGTACTCTTCATCACTCATCCACTTCATTATTTTCTCCTACTTTTTTTACTATTTTATAATAGTCTCAATCTCTAAAGAATCCATCTCAACTTTTTTTGCTTTTGCAATGCGATCCTCTTTGAGTTTAATTGCCAACTCTTCATTATCAAGTGCTAAAATCTGCATAGCAAGATATGCCGAGTTAATCGCACCTGCTTTTCCTATTGCCACTGTAGCAACTGGCATACCAGCCGGCATTTGAACAGTTGAAAGCAGTGCATCTATTCCACTTAAAGCTGATGCAGACATTGGAACACCAATAATAGGCTTTACTGTTTTAGAAGATAAAACACCTGCTAAGTGTGCAGCCATACCTGCAGCAGCGATAAAAACTTGTGCACCTTTTTTCTCTGCCTCTTCAATATACTCTTTTGTACGTTCAGGTGAACGGTGTGCAGATGAAATAATCATCTCGTAGTTTACCCCAAAACTCTCCAGTGTATCAGAACACGACTTCATCACTTCATAATCGCTCTTTGAACCTATAACTATTGAAACAAATTTCATACTTTTCTTCCTTAAATCTTATTAGCGAAATTATACACTATTTTTTTGGTGCTGTATTCATATCATCCCGTGCCAAAATTCTAAAAAAAGTAAAAGCAGGAAACTCTGTCGGTAACTCTATAGGATTGATATTTCCACTATGTACACTCTCCCACACTTTACCATTCTCTGCTTTTAACTCTTTAAACTGCAGATAGAGTCTGCCATCTTTTTCATAGGTTTTGCCTATCTCATTATCTACAAGTGCTATTTTTGCATCAAGCGGTGCTACAACTTCAAGCGCATCACCCGGACGTGTTGTAAATTTACACATATAGTGCGTTCCTGCTTCGTTTGTCACACCAGTAACTTGATGTGTTCCTAACTGCATTGTAAAATCAAGACTCTGTGTATCGTGCTTTTCAAATGGACGTGAAACTAAATAAGCATCCGTATAACCACGGTTTTGCAGTGATTCTAGCTCATACTGATACTTCTTAGAATCAAGTTTTTTTGCATAGTAGTCATCAATTGCCATTCTGTAAGCTTTTGCAGTTACAGCCGCATAGTAAGCGGTCTTTGTTCGACCCTCGATCTTGACACTATCGACTACACCCGAGTCCAAAATCTCTTCCATATGTGAAGCAAGATTAAGATCTTTGGAGTTCATAATGTAGGTACCAATCCCCTCTTCCTCTTCAAGCTTAAAGAGTGTTCCGGTTTCCGGATTTGCCGCATAAATTTCATACGGGAAACGACAATCATTTGCACAGCTTCCACGATTAGGAACACGACCACTTTGCAATGTTGAAATAAGACAGCGTCCGGAGTATGCAAAACACATAGACCCATGCACAAAAACTTCAAGTTCAAGCTCAGGAAGTTCTGCTTTTATAGCTTTTAAATCTTTTAATGAGATCTCCCGTGCAGTAATAATACGCGTAGCACCCATATCATAATAGACTTGCGCATCCAAAACATTCATAACATTGGCTTGTGTTGAGAGATGCAGCGGCATATCAGGAACAAGTTCATGTGCAAGTTTTAGCACTCCAGGAGTTGCAACTATAAAAGCATCGGGTTTGAGTTCTGCCATTTTTAAGATATGTTTTTTCAAAAGATTGAGTTGAGAATTAAAAGGAAAGCCGTTAATTGTTGCATAGACTTTTTTTCCTCGCTCATGCGCATACTTAATGCCCTCTTCAAAATCCTCAAAGCTAAATTCTTTCCCACTTCTGATTCTCAGTGAGAAATGGCTCACACCACCATAAACAGCATCTGCACCGTAGTCAAATGCAATTTTTAGTTTTTCCAGTGTTCCCGCAGGAGATAAAAGTTCAACTTTTTTCATTAGTTACCAAACTGTGCAAGAAGTGCTTCAATATCTTCAGTAGATGCTACATCATTATGCGTATCACCATGAATATGTGTTGCTGATGAGACACGTTTTTCATCTTCTACTTTACCTTCAAAGAGGGTATTCATATATTTGGAAAGTGCGCGCATAACATTGATTACACGCTCAATTTTTTGGCGATGAATATCTTGATACTGCATAATATCCATTACAGTCATGATGGAGTCACCACTGTTTTGTAAAACTTCTATGGTTTCATTTGTATCATCAAGAGCTTTTTGATTCATCTCCAGTTGTGTTTTAAAAGTATCAACTTCAGGAAATTTTGTTACAAGTTTTTCAAATAATTCCACATTTGAATTAAGGACTTCAAGAACAGCATTAAGATTTTCCTCTTTTTCCATTAAATCATTACTGATATTTTCAATAATATCAAAAATTTCACTTGCTTTTTCTTCACTCTCTTTTGTTACATCATCTAGTTGATGTACCATTTTATTCTCTTCAGTTGCAGGAAGTGGCAACTTTGCAGATTTTATATTCTCTTCAAGAACATCAGCAGAATCTATTGCCTCATCTTCAGCACTTCCCTCTTGAGATTCAGTCACTGCATCTTCTTGAGTATCCGTTTCATCAGAGAGTCCATCCATATCCATGTCACCATTCATTAATGCATCTAATTCTTCTTGTGTCATAAAGGCGCTCCATCATTTAAAATTCGTCTAATTTATTAAATGTCACTATAATAGCATAAAATAAATAAATCCGAGAAAAAAATGATAGTAGATCTACACAATCATACACCACTTTGTAATCATGCTGAAGGGGAAATAGATGCGTACATTCAAGCTGCAATAAAACAGGGTACAAAAATCTTTGGTTTTTCTGATCATGCTCCTATGGATTTTGATCCGCAATATAGAATGAAGTTTGAAGATATGCAAGCCTATGAAGAAGCTGTAAAAGAGGCAAAAGAGCGCTTTAAAGACAAAATAAAAATCTTACTGGCTTATGAAGTGGATTATCTTCCCTCACATATGGATGAGCGTGTTTTAAATGCTGATGTTGACTATTTAATAGGCTCTGTGCATTTCCTTGAAGGTTGGGGATTTGATAATCCTGAGTTTATCGGAAAATGGCAGCAAGAAAATCTTAATGAGATATGGCAAAAATATTTTGATACGATAGAAGCTATGGCACAAAGCAGACTTTTTGATGTAGTCGGACATTTGGATCTTATCAAAGTTTTTAATTTTATGCCTACAAAAGATATCCTCACTATGGCAAAAAACGCACTTGTGGCTATAAAAGAAAATGAAATGGTTTTAGAAGTCAATGTTGCAGGATATCGAAAACCGGTAAAAGAGGCTTATCCTTCTTATGAACTTCTAAAAGAGGCTTCCAAATTAGAGATTCCTATTACACTCTCTTCAGATGCACATAAGCCTGAACAAGTAGGACTCTTTAACAAAGAAGTCATGCAAATGGTACACAAAGCAGGCTACACAGAGGCTACCTACTTTATAAACAAAGAAAAAAAGTTTATCAAGCTTTAATTTTGTAAAATTATACAGAGGAATTCTAAGTTCTCCAATATCTAAAGTTATAATTAATAATAGCACTTGTATAATACTTCCAAACAATAATAAAAAAGGAAATCCTAATGGGTAAATATATTGAATTAACTGCAAGTAATTTAGAAGAAACACTAGCTGAAGGTGTAGCATTAGTAGACTTTTGGGCTCCATGGTGTGGTCCTTGTCGTATGATCGCTCCTGTAATCGAAGAGTTAGCTGAAGATTATGATGGAAAAGCAAAAATCTGTAAAGTAAATACTGATGAAGAGCAAGAAATTGCTGTAAAATATGGTATTCGTTCTATTCCGACTATAATGTTCTTCAAAAATGGTGAGCTTGTTGACCAAATGGTAGGTGCAGCTTCTAAAGATGCATTTGCTCAAAAACTTGACGCTCTTTTAGCGTAATGACAAAGGTGTAAAAGGTGGCAAGAAAAGGAGGTAAAAGCCTCTTTTCTCTCTCCACTCTTTTAGCCTCTTTCTTTGGTGCCGCAATGATTGCCGGTGCTTTTGCATACTTCAACTACAAATTTTCAGAATATAAATTTATCAATTTCAAAGATTGGGCTTTTTATGAAAAAAGTGATATCTTTATACCCAAAGAAGAGAGATACATTGTAGTCTTTTACTCCTCTAAAAACAAAGGCAGTATGCAAAGACTAGCACGGCTCGATCTCAACAACCCAATCATTGCTATTGATTACTACAACAAAGTAAGACAAAACACAGATACAACAACTTTTTTACGCTCAGGTACAAATACCTCTTTAAAGTTTATTCAACGCTTTAATATTTATGAAGTACCCTCCATTTTCTTTATAAAGAAGATCAAAGATACTCTTTATAAACAAGATAGTATGATACGTAAACTTGATAATCTTGATGCATTGACACAAGAGATAGAAAAACTATAAAAGGAGTGAAAATGAGCAATATTTTAGATTGTGCTATTGTCGGTGGAGGCCCTGCAGGTCTTACGGCAGGACTCTATACAACACGTGGCGGACTTGAGAACGTAGTAATGTTTGAAAAAGGTATGCCCGGCGGTCAGATCACACAAAGCTCTGAGATCGAAAACTATCCTGGTGTAACAGGTGATATTACAGGGATGGATCTGATGATGCCATGGCCAAAGCAGTGCCAAAAATTTGGACTTAAACATGAAATGGTCGAGGTAAAGCAGATCCGTAAAGATGGTGATATCTTCTCTATTATTATGAGTGATGACACCCTCAAACATGCGCATTCTGTGATCGTATGTACCGGATCATCGCCAAGACATGCCGGTTTTAAAGGTGAAGATGAATTTTTAGGACGGGGTATAAGTACCTGTGCAACCTGTGACGGCTTTTTTTATAAAGGCAAAGAAGTAGCCGTTATCGGTGGCGGTGATACGGCTCTTGAAGAGGCACTCTACCTTGCTAAAATCTGTTCAAAAGTCTATCTGATTCACAGACGAGACAAATTTCGTGCAGCGCCAAATACTGTAAAACGCGTAGAAGAAAATGAGAAAATTGAGCTTATTTTAAATAGTGTTCCCGATGAAGTTTATGGTGATGCTATGGGTGTAACAGGTATTAGAGTAAAAGATAAAGATGGGAACCTTCGTGATATTGAAGTACCTGGAGTTTTTGTTTTTGTCGGTAATGATATAAATAATCAGACACTTATTCAAAAAGACGGTAGCTTTTTATGTGATGTTAATGAGCAGGGACAAGTTATAGTAGATCTCAGTATGAGAACCTCTGTATCAGGTCTTTTTGCAGCGGGTGATATGCGAATTGAAGCACCAAAACAGGTTGTCAGTGCAGCAGGTGACGGTGCAGTTGCAGCTATTACGGCAATCAGTTATGTTGATGAATTATTAAATTAAAGGAAATTATATGGCAGATATAAAAGTTGGTGTATTTGGAGCAAGCGGTCGTGTAGGAAAACTACTTATTGAAGATCTCAAATCGACAGAGGGAATGAGTTTAAGTGCTGTTTATGTAAGAAACTCTTTGGATTTTGCAATCAATCCTTCGGTATTGGTTACATCAGATATGCACTCTTTTTTAAGTGCAAGTGATATCATTATAGATTTCTCACTCCCTGAGGCGTGTGAAATTCTTTTAGAAGAGGCTATTAAAACACCAAAACCTCTTGTTATTGGGACAACTGGTTTAAATACACACCAGTTGAACCTTTTAAAACAGGCAAGTGAGCTAATGCCAGTACTCTATGCTACAAATATGTCTTTGGGTGTTGCCCTTTTAAATAAACTGGTTTATCAAGCTTCTGCTGTACTTGATGGTTTTGATATTGAAATAGTAGAGATGCATCACAGACATAAAAAGGATGCTCCTAGCGGTACAGCATTGACACTGAGTGAATCAGCAGCACGTGGTCGCGGACTTGATATTGACAAAGTACGTATTAGCGGACGTGACGGCAATATTGGTGAACGTACAAAAGATGAGATAGCTGTGATGGCACTTCGTGGTGGAGATATTGTCGGTCGTCATACTGTAGGTTTTTACAATGATGGAGAGTTTATTGAACTCAACCATACTGCAACATCAAGAAACACATTCTCAAAAGGTGCTCTACGTGCCGGAAAATGGCTTGCAGACAAAGATGCAGGACTTTATAGCATCAGTGACTGCTTAGAGCTCTAAGCTATATACTTCTCTCTTTTGAGAGAGGCTACTTTTAAAATCTTTTTATATCTCTAAAGCAGACTTTGCCAGTTTTGCCCATGCAGAGTCAGGATCTGCTTTTATCGCTTCTTTATAAGCTTTTGTTGCTTCGGCATCTCTCCATAATTTACTCAGCACTGTCCCTAGTAAATACTTCTGACGAGCACGTTCACTTTTTCTTAAAGGAACTTTATCAAGAGACTTTATAGCATCTAAAGCGCTATTGTAATCACTTTTATCCATATACGCACTGTAAAGTGCAAATTCAATATAAGGACTTTGTGCATGAGAATGCGATCGTTTTTGGATCTCCATAACTTTTTTTCCATACTGAATAACAATATTGTTATCTTTTAAATCACTTCCTAGATGTACCATAGCAACATAACGATCTATATCTTTATAATTAAGACCAAAAAGTTCCTCTATTTTTGCTATTGTTTGCATCATTTTTTCTTTTTGTTCTAAACGTTCATAAGCATCAAACAAATAACGATACACATCTTTATACGATGATTTTTTCATATCCTCAACAAGAGCAATTAAATCTTTTGCAACATCAACCATCTCACTATAGTTTCCTGTCTCAAAATCAATTTTCATATATCTATAAAGCCATTTTTTACGTTCATTAAGGTTTTTCGATTGTAAATTTTTTGATGCAATAGATTTACTAAGCTGAAAATTTCCACCTTTCATTGCACAGCTGTAGATACCATCATCCCAATTATCTGAAAGTGTAATATTATAATCATTAGCAATAACTAATACATTCTTACAGTTTTTCTGCTTCAAAGAATTTTCCATCATACCCATAGCAGCCTCTTTAATTATCTGATCGACATCATTATAAAGTTCAGGATCAAGGAGTTTTAATTTCTCCTTCATATTTAAAACATCTTCAAATTTTTTCTCTTTTAATAACAGTTGAGCTTTTTTATAAAGAGCCTTATCTGCTATAATATCACCACTGTACTCTTCTATTAATTTATTGTACTCCTCAAGCTTTGCACTGGTATTTAACTCATCATTTTCAAAAAAGAGTCCATCTTTAATTATCTGAATCTGCTGAATATAATCACCATCTGGAAATTTTTTAATATAATCATTCAGTGCTTTTAGGGCTGCTTTTTTATCTTTTGTTTTGGCAAGCCAAAGCGCTTTGTCTTTCAAGAGCTCTTCATATTCATCATAAGATGGTCCCATTGCATGAAGCATTGCATCGGCAATGGCAGCTGCTGTTTTATACTCTTGTGCATCTGCAAGTTTTTGCATTATATCCATTGACTCTTTTAGCTTGGTTATAAAAAAACTTGGTTTTGCACTGATAATTTTCAGAGCATATTTTGCAGCTTGTTTTGGAGAATTTTCTAGCAAAATATTTGTCAAATGGTATGCTGCAGATGCTGCAACTTCCAAATTAGCCGTTTCATATAATGCCTTTTTATAATACTTAATTGCCTTGCTTGTTCCACCCGAATCTTCAAGCATTTCACCTTTATATATATACGCCTTCTGCGTATATATATTCCCCTTATGCTCACTAAAAAGTCGATCAAAAAAATAATCAGCATCACTGTTTTGTCCGATCTTCACATATGCTTTTGCTATCAAAGAGAGTACCTCGGGTATATTTTCATCAGAAGAGTACTCTCGTAAAAATTCTTTTGCATAGCTAATAACATTCTCATAATCTTTGAGTCTTTCATAAACACGAATTTTATAATAAATAAGCTCAGATTTAAAAAGAGTATTTGGATATTTTTGCAAAACTTCATCTATTAAATCTAAAGCTTTATCATACTTTTTTACAGAAAAATATTTTTTTATTTTTAAATATTCAGTAACATCTTTTACTTTTTTAATATAAACAGGGTTACCTTTAAGATCCAAACTACCAACATAAGGTAACATATCTTGATCAAGAAAAAATGGAAAGTTGATCGATAGTGCAGGTTCTAATTCATGCTTTAACAAAGGAAATTTTTCTTTATAACCTATAATATTCCAATCCTTTGCTACTTTTACATCAGCCCAAAAAACACTGGTATCTTTCGTTAAATCAAAAATATCTGCAATCAATTTAATTTTATAAAAGGGTTTAATTACAATAAAAAAAGTATCCTGTTTATAAAAACTATCTATTTTAAAAAAATTATTTTGAAGATATTGAATTTTTTGAGATGGTTTTTTTGAAAAGGCACATATAACTTTTTGTACTGTAGCAAAATCATCCGTAATTTCTTGACACATAAAATCATCTTTATCAGAAATATGAAATATGGAATATTTTACAAAGTTATCTTTTGCACTGTCGATCGATATCTCTAGTGCAAAAGAGTATGTAGATAGAAAGGCTAAGAGTATGTATTTGAACAATTGCTCTTCTCCTTTGAAAAGTAAGATATTGCTAGTTAATAACCACTATTATATACAAAAGCAGTAATAAACTCTAAAAGCGGATTTATAGCTACAAAAGCAAATATAGTTCCCATTGCTGCGATTCCAATAATAGTTTTCAATGCTAATGTCGCATTTGTTACATAAACTTCTCCACCATTTGCAACAACTGGCTCTTTCATAAACATATATACAATCAGTTTTAAATAATAATACCCTGCAATTGCAGAGTTAAGCGCCATAATAAGTGCTAAAATTGTATAGCCACCTGTTACTGCAGAAGAGATCATATAAAGTTTACCCCAAAAGAGTGCAAATGGAGGCACACCCGCAAGACTCAACATAAACAGACCCATAATCAGTGCTGCAACCGGTGCAGTTTTAATCATACCGGCAAACTTATCATACGAGTGATCTGAACTTTGATGATCCGGAAGATGTTTTTGTCTTGACATCCACAGCATAGAAAATGATCCAAGATTTGTAAAACTAAATAAAATCCAATAGAGAAAAAGCGCAGAGTTAGCCTGCGTTGTTCCGATTAAAATAGCAGCCATAACAAAACCTGCATGAGAGATAGAAGAGTACGCAAGCATACGCTTCACATCAGTCTGAACCAATGCCCACATATTTGAAGCTGTCATTGTCACAACAACAACAATATAAAGCACCACATCAAGCCATACTATACCACTGTGAACCAAGAACTCAAAAAATCTCATTGCAACCACAAATGCAGCAATTTTTGGAACAATTGACATATATCCAGCCATTGATGCTGATGCACCTTCATAGACATCCGGTGCCCATGTATGGAATGGAATTAAAGAGAGTTTGAAACCAAATGCAGCTAAGAAAAACGCTACACCTACAAGCACAAACCCAATATCAGCATATCCGTTTGCAGCAAGTACTAATGCTATTTTATTGATCTCAACGGAACCGGTAAGTGCATAAAATATCATTGCACCAAAACTAAAGAAACCTGCAGCCAACGCACCCATAGTAAAATATTTTACTGCCGCTTCAAAAGATTTATCACGGTTGTGCATAGCAATAAGTGTATAAAGTGCTAAAGATGAAGTCTCCAAGCCTACAAACACTAAAATAAGGTTATCTGTTGCTACCATAAACTGGAAACCTGCAATCATAAACAAAAAGAGTGCAAAAAATTCAGGATATGAAAATTCATGGAAACGTTTATGTGTCATCGCAAGTGGTATAAAGAGCATAGAAGCACCTACAATAACAAACTGCGCTAAAATAGCCAATCCATCAATGAGCATAACATCAAATACACCAAGCGTTGTTCCATTTGTCATGAAAATTCCACTTGCATTTGCTATTGCTACAAAATCCATTACTAAAAACAGAAGACTCAAGACTACGTAAAGTGATTTATGAAGACCACCTTTTACTATATCTATCACTAGAATTAACAGTGCTCCAACTACTGGTATAAGCATTGGTGCAAGAGTCATTAAATTTAATGACTCCATTGAAATATTGATTGGCGACAACATTAGTGCACCTCCTCTTCAATAACAGTTTTTTTAATAACGACAACTTTCTCTTTCGTCAAGTCAGGAATTCTGCTTTTAGCCAATTCAGTTTGTGATTTATTGTGCATTAACTGTACAATAGACTCTACTGATTTATTGATTGGTCCAAGAACCGGTTTTGGATAAACACCCAACCAAATAGCTACAATTACTAATGGGATCAGTCCAAAAAGCTCTCGTTTATTAATATCTGGCAAGTTTTTGTTTTTCTCATTTGTAACATCACCAAAGAATGCTTTTTTATACGCTGCAAGCATATAGATAGCACCCACAATAATTCCTGTTCCTGCAAGCAGTGTCAAGATGTGTGATTGTTGATAAAATCCTAAAAGTGACAGGAACTCCCCAACAAAGTTAATAGTTAGTGGCAATCCAACAGAAGCCATCATCATAATACCAAAGATAGTTGCATATCGTGGCATAACATGTGCTAAACCACCAAACTCACTCATGAGTTTTGTATGACGTCTGTCATAGATAACACCAACAAGCAAAAAGAGCGCTCCGGCTACTACACCATGACCAAGCATTAAAAAGATTGACCCAGAGATACCCTCTACATTAAGAGCGAATGTTCCTAAAATAATTATACCCATGTGTGAGATTGAAGAGTATGCAACAACCTGCTTGATATCTTTTTGTGCATATGCCACCATAGCAGTATAGATAACCATTATAATAGCAAGTATTGCAATTGGCATCATAAAATAAGCAGCTGCATCCGGAAAGAGTGGTAATGAAAATCTAACAAACGCATATGTTCCCATTTTCAACAAAATTGCTGCAAGAATTACAGAACCGATTGTAGGTGCTTGACCATGCGCATATGGTAACCATGTATGAAATGGAAACATAGGAACTTTAATGGCAAAGCCAAAAAAGAAAGCAACAAACAACCATAATTGAAATGTCTCAGGTAAAACAAGTCTATACCAATCAAGAAGAGCAAAACTCCAATACCCAGTTGCTTGATAATAAAAATATGCCATAAAAAGCATACCTACAAGCATTACAAGTGAACCCGCAAATGTATAGAGGAAAAACTTGATTGATGCATATATACGAAGTGGTCCACCCCATGCACCAATAATATAAAGCATCGGTACAAGTGAAAGCTCCCAAAATACATAAAAGACAATTGCATCAAGAGCAGCAAAGACTCCAGCCATTGTCATTTGTAAAAAGAGGAGTGTTATAATCATATATTTTACATTTGGTGTATCAGTCAGTGAGCCGATACCAAGCAATGTAAAAAATGCTGCTAGTATAATAATAAAAACAGAGATACCATCTACACCTAATGTATAATTAATACCAAAAGCAGGCACTAACGGAAGATGTTCCATGAACTGCATACCAGAAACACTATTGTCAAATGCATACCAGAGGAACAAAGCGAGTGCAAATTCAATAGCTGAAACAGCTACTCCATACGCACGCATACTATCCTTTTGAACTGCAAAGCCAAACACAGCTGCAATAGCTGGAAAGAAAATTAAAATCGATAAAATATGATCTAACATTTACATTACTCCTAAACCTGAAAGAGCTGAAGCAGCTCCATCAGAATATCTTACTGTAACTCCAAAAATTACAGCTAACGATAGCAAGACGACTAAACCGACTACCATCCATTTTAACATAGTAGAGAGATTACCACTCTGCATTGTTCTTGTTTTCTCACCAGTACTGTAAATAATACCTGCAATTCCATCAACTGTTGCATCAACAATTTTAATATCTATTTTTTGCCAGAAAACAGCTGAAAGTTCTCTATATGGTCTAATAATATATTCTTCATAGAAGTATGGAATATAATATTGATTAATGAGCAGTTTATAGATAAATGAGTTTTCAGTCGCACTTGTTCCATCTGGTACTTTAATACCTGAACGAGCATATTTTTTATATGCATAAAGAATTGCTAAACCTACAAAAATTTGTGTACCTAACAACATAATCCATAGTGTTGTATGGGAATGAATATGATACTCATGTGCACGTAACAACTCTTCAACCATATGGAAGAAAGGTTCTTGAAAAACACCAGCGATAATTGCAAAAAGTAATAATGGACTCATAGCTACTAACATAAATCTGTACGCTTCATGTGGATGAATACCAAAAAGTTTGTAACGCTCTTCACCATGGAAAATAAGGGCTACAAGTCTAAATGAATAAAATGCCGTTAAACCCGCAGTAAAAAGCAACACGCCATAAATTACATAATGATGATCAGCAAAAGCAGCTTCTAAAATCGTATCTTTAGAGAAGAACCCTGCAAATGGGAAGATTCCCGCAAGTGCCAATGAAGCAATTGTCATCATAATCCATGTCCACTTCATAACTTTTTTCAATCCACCCATTTTAAATGGATCAAGTTCATCATGCATAGCATGCATAACATTACCAGCACCTAAGAATAGAAGTGCTTTAAAGAATGCGTGAGCCATAAGGTGGAAAAGCGCAACCCAGTAAGCACCAAGACCTGCAGCTGCAAACATATACCCAAGCTGAGAAAGCGTTGAGTATGCAATGATACGTTTCATATCACGGTTTACAAGTGCCATTGATGCCGCAAAAAGAGCTACAAATGTACCAAGTGAAGCAATAAAGAGACCTACATCTGGAATGAGACTATAGAGTTCATTTGAACGAATAACAAGGTAAACCCCTGCTGTTACCATTGTTGCTGCGTGAATAAGTGCAGAAACCGGTGTAGGACCTTCCATAGCATCAGCAAGCCATGTATGGAGTGGAAATTGTGCTGATTTACCCATTGCACCAATGAAAAGGAAAATTCCAATCCATGTAAGTGTAGTAGGATCTAAAGTATGAAATGCTGCAAATGCACCATCATACTGAAGTGTACCTGTATTCCAATAAATCAAGAAAATTCCAATTAACATTCCAAGGTCAGCAATACGGTTCATAATGAAAGCTTCATTGGCTGCCCACGATGCACTCTCTTTATGAAACCAGAATCCGATAAGACCCCAAGAACAAAGACCAACACCTTCCCAACCGATAAATAGACCAGCATAATTATCACTCATAACAAGAATCATCATAGAAAAAACAAACGCTGAAAGCCATGAGAAAAATCTATTGAAACCTTTATCGTGGTCCATATAACCAATTGCATAAACATGAACAACTGTTGAAACAAGTGTTACAACCATCATCATCGTTACGGATACCTGATCAACTAAAAAACCAAAAGGAATATAAAGATCCCCGGTAGCCATCCATGTCATCATTTCAACATGAATCGGCTCACCACCCTTAAAGAGATATATTAAAAGAATTGTACTAGACACTAATGATGTAAAAATCAACAGTGAAGCGATAATCCCAGTAAAAAGCTTCTTTGGTGTAGCCGTAAAGAGCGCTGAAAAAAGAGAACTAACAAATGGTGCAAAAAGTGCAATATACAAATATTTTTCCATGCTCTTATCCTTTCATACTTGTCATAAGATCAAGGTCAATAGTTCCATGGCGTTTAAACCAAACAATTAACAGACCAAGTCCAACAGCAACTTCTGAAGCAGCGATTGCTATTACAAAAAATGCAAACATCTGACCAGTCAAGTCACCATAATAGTGTGAAATCGCAGCAAAAGCAATATTTACAGCATTGAGTAAAATCTCAGTTGCGAAAAACAATAAAAGTAAGTTCTTTCTCTTCATTACTCCCACTAATCCAATAGCAAAGAGTATTGTAGATAGAACAAGATAGTGATTTAAACCTATTTCCATCATGAAAGCACCTTTTTATTTTTTTCTTTTTTCATATCTTCAATCTCTTCACCACTCATAAGTGTAAGTGAGAGATCCATTTTCTTACCAGCTAACACAATACCTGCAACCATTGCAACAAGTAACATTATAGCTGCCACTTCAAATGGAATAAGATATTTTGTAAAAAGAACCAAACCTACTGATTGAACATTTCCAATATCATCCGCAACTGGATAGAGTGCAACGATATTATCACTCACCATTGGAACAGAAACAATGAGTACAATAAGTACTGCAGCTAAAGTTGAAAGACCAACAATAATATATTTGTTCCCCTGCTTCTCTTTTACATCACGTGTAGTATCAAAGAACATCATTCCAAATGCATAAAGAGCCATTACAGCACCTGTATAAACGATAATTTGTATCGCACCTAAAAAATCAGCACCAAGGATAAAGAAAAATGCTGATATAAAAATCATTCCCGCTGCCAATGCAGTTAATGCATATAACGCCTGCTTTGTTGTTACCACTATGTAAAACATCGCAATCGTTAAAAATGCAAACAAGTAAAACGCTACCGCTTCAAACATAATTCTAACTCCTTAATATGCTAGAGGTGTTTTTTTAACACGCTCATCTTCATGTGGTGTGATTGAACCAAAACCTTCAAATTCAAGCTGTTTACCAGCTTTCATTTTATCGATCGGGGTCAACATATCTTCATAAATGAGGAAATGCTCTCTCTGCTCACTTGCATTTTCATACTCACCACCGTGTGTAATTGCAAGTTCTGGACAAACCTCTGCACAGTAACCACAGAAGATACAACGACCAAGATTAATCGTATATTCACTCACCTCTTTACGAGAATTTTCATCAATACGTGTATCAATACGAATACAATCAGAGATACAGATCTTTTCACAAAGACCACACCCTATACATCTTTCCGTATCAGACTCCCAAAGACGCTTCATTTGGTGTACTGCACGATAACGTGGACCAATTGGCATCTTCTCTTGTGGATACTGAATCGTATGAATATCAAAACGGATCATTTCACGCATTACAACCCATAAACCTACAAAGAGTTCTCCTCTAAAAGTTCTCTTTACTACACGTTTGAACTTACCCCAACCATCTTGAGGATAATCTTCAATATCACAAAGGAAGTAATCTCCCTCTGTTACATTTCTGTTATTAAATGCTTCTAAACTCATTCATATCCCCTTAAAACATCATCACAAAACCAGTGATTACAACATTAATCACTGCTATTGGCATAAGTACTTTCCAACATAACCACATAAGTTGATCTGGTCTTACATCTGGCCATGCAGCTCTTGTCCATAAGAAAAAGAAAAAGAAAAATGCAACTTTTGCTAAAAGACCTAAAGCACCTAAGAAACTACCATCACCGTAACCACCTAAGAAAAGAAGTGGAATTACAAATGAGATAAAGAACATATTTGCATACTCACCAATGAAGAAAAGACCCCATCTCATACCAGAATACTCAGTACCAAAACCATCAATAATCTCATGGTCATTTGCAATAAGGTGAAATGGTGTACGACCAGTTTCAGCAAATGCAGCGATCCAAAAAAGAATAAATGCAACAGGTTGAGACCATACGATCCAGTTAGATATTCCACCAGCTTGATAGTTGTTAAAATCAATAAGAGATAATGAACCAACCATCATAATTGGGGCAAGAGCTGCAAGACCAGTTACAACTTCATACGAAATAAAAACTGCTGCCGCACGAGCTGCAGAAATTAAAGAGTATTTATTTGCACTTGCCATACCACCAAGAAGCGGACCATAAAGACCAACTGCCATCACACCAAGAATATAGATAATACCTACATTTATATCAGAAACAATTGGATGAACTTCATAACCAAAAATTTCAAATGATGGTAAAAATGGAATAGCAGCTGCAGCCATAAATGCTGTTGCAGCTGTAATTACAGGTGCAATTTTAAAGATAGGTGCTACAACACCAGTAGGAATAATATCCTCTTTTGTAAAAAGTTTAATAGCATCTGCACCAAACTGTAAGACACCGTAAGGACCAACATTCATAGGTCCCAAACGGCGTTGCATAAATGCAAGCACCTTACGCTCAAAATATGTACCAATACCAGCAAGCGCTGAAAATACAAGTAGAATTACAACGACTTTGATTATCGTTTCAATTAAATATGCACTATCCATATATTACACCTTTTCTATCGAAGCTACAGTAAAGCGGTAACCGCTAAAGAGAGCCTCTGAATTTAGATTTTTATCAAATGTAGGTAAAACTACTATTGAACCCTGAATTTTGTTATCACTGACAATATTGGCTGTTAATGAACCACTCTCAGTTATAACTTTTACTGTGTCACCTTCATTGAAATCAGAAGATGCCAAGTACTCTTCACTCATGTATATACCACTTTGCTCATCTAGCTCAGTTGTTTTATGAGTAAACGAACTGAACTGTCTTACAGGATTTGCTAGATAAATTATACACCCTTCAAGCTTATCATCGCTGAATTTCTCAACACTTTCGTCATCTGATGCTTTAACTGCTACATTTTCTAACACATAACCGCGCATTTCTGTACCGTCATTTTCATAATGATTTGGAAGATTATCAAACGTTTCTGCCTTAAATCCTGCAGCAGTAGGAAGTTCTACTGTATAATCTATAACATTTTGTGCTTCAAAACCTAAAGCATTTGCAATATCATTAAGCTCATATCCATTGTAACCAATCGCAACATTTGTAGGATTAACACGTTTATTCACACTTGTTAAAGTTCCCTCTTGCTGATTCATTGCCGGCATATCAAGGTCTCCATCACCTAAAGCTGAAAGTGTAAAGTCACCATCCGTATTGTAACCAATAGTATACTCTCCTCTTGCATCATCAAGCTCACAGATAAGACTTACACCCAATGTATTTGTCAATGATGGAATAATAACAGTCTCAAATGCAGTATATTTTTCTACAAGTGCAACAAGACGAGCTAAGTTTTTCGATTTTGGATGATTATAGAGATCTGGTCCAACCATAAGAGCAAAAGTCTCTTTTTTCTTCAGGTTTTTCTCTAAAGTCTCCATGAATTTCTCATCAGCACCTAAAAGAGTAAGGAGTTTGTTATCGTCAACAACGACCTCTTTTTTCACTTTTTTAGGAACCATCTTCGTTTTCTCTACTTCAACTTCTTCCTCTTCACCTGTCTCTTTGTTAACTTTTTTCTCTACTACTTTTTCAACTACTTTTTCTTTAATAGTCTCCGTCACAGTAATCGTCTTCTCAGAGTGAAACGATGCAAGATATTTTACGATATCTTTTGGAAGTTTCTCTTTGTCACCAAAAAGATCAAGTAAAAGGTAAAGCGCTATCTCTTCTTGAAGCGGTGCATGCGTTACAGTCATAATTGACTTCGCAAGACCTTCAATAATAGGATCTTTTACAGGATGGAAATAGATTCCCGCACCCTTGCTAACTGTAAGTGAGTTGTTAAGCGCATAACGAGCATTTGGATTATCCGTTTTAAGTGCTGATCCAATAGAGACGATAAAGTTCGTTGTGTGAACACGCTCAAGATCAGAACTGTAAAGTTTTTTCCCACTTACTTCAGAGTAGTCTTTCAAGAAAGTCTGGAATGCCTTTGCTTCAGGATTGACAAGTTTGTAACCATACTTCTCTTTCATCTTTTGAAGTAAAAATGCCTCTTCATTTGTAATAGTAGAAGTAAATGCAATCGTATCTGCTTTTTTGAATGCCTCTACTGCTGCCTTAAATGCTGCTTCCTCTTTTGTAGCAGTATCATTTTGATAATCAAACCCATAACGGCCAGCACCACACAGTGATACATAGTTCCACTCATTCATTACACGGTAGATTTTATCTTCAGGATTTTGGATACTTGTATGTTTGACATCATAGCTAATCTGACATCCTGCAGAACAATGACCACAAGTTGCCGGAATCTGTTTCAACTCCCATGCATTTGATTTATACATAAAGTGCGTATCAACAAGTGCACCAACCGGACAAACTGCCGCACACTCACCACAACTTGTACAATCAAGTACATCTGTTCCATTTGTAAGACCGATCACAGATTTACTAAGTTTATTCCACATTGCATACGCATCTTTTGGCATCTCAGCTTTAAACTCATCAGCAACTTTATCACCCCCACGAGGGATAGTCTTTAATGAATTGTCACCGATCATATCTTTACATGCAGTAACACAACGCTCACAAACGATACAAAGACCCGGATCGTAGTGTAGGTGACCCCAGTCATGACTGCTTCTATCTACATCTTTGATCGCATAGCTTTGTGAATCTACACCCATCTCAAGTGTATAGTTTTGAAGCTCACACTCACCTGACTGATCACAAACACCACACTGCAGTGGATGGTTTACATCGTAAACCTCCATAATAGCGCGACGCTCTTTTTGAATATTCTCTGTGCTAGTCGTAATATTCATTCCGTCTTTTGCTTTGGCATTACAGGCATATACCTGCTTACCATCAGCTTCAACAAGACATATACGACATGCAAGAGTTGGACTACAACGTGTTAAATAACAAATTGCCGGAATAAAAATATCATTCGCACGAGCGGCATTGAGCAGATACTCACCCTCTTGCGTTTCAACTTCTTTTCCATCAATGTTTATGACTATTTTACTCATTACATTACTCTCACTATTTTGGATTTAAGAAATCTATAACTGCCATAATTATAACCACTATCAAAGGTAGGGTTAAGAGCAATTGTTCCTTTTAACTCATCATCTAGTTTAAAGACTCTCTTTTGTGTACGATCACCTAAATGAATCTCAATTGTATCACCATCACTAATCTTCGCAGCTGCAGCAAACTGTGCTGATCCTCGAAGTGATGTATCACGCTCTAACTGTTTTGTTACATTTGTAAAATTGTTAAACTGCAGTACTGGATTTACAGAGTAGATAACGGTTCCGTTATACTCCGGAAGGTCTTCTACCTCCTCGACTTTTCCATTCATCTCACAATCTACACTCTCTAAAAGATATCCACGTTCATCTTCACCAAATGCTCCAAGGAAATTCTCTAAAGAGTCAAACTCTACTGCTTTAAAACCACTTGCCATTGGTAACTCTTTTGTGTAATCGATCGTATTTTCACTCTCAATTTCAAATGCACAAGCGATATCATTTAGCTCATATCCATCAAAGCCAAGTGCAGCATTCAGTGGCAGAACTCTGTTGTCAATGCTGACAACTGTACCCTCTTGCTGATTGAGTGCAGGAACTTTTAAGTTGGCATCTTCTAAAGCTGATAGTATATACTCACCCGAAGCATTATAACCAACAACTTTGCTTAAGTCTTCATCACAATCAAGATCACAAATAAGTGAAACACCAACTGTATTTACCTCATTTGGAACGACAAGCAGTGAGAAGTCCGTATATTTTTCAATAAGAGCTGCCAGTTTTGCAATATTTGCTGCTCTGCTGTGAGCAAACATATCACTACCGATAATAAGAACTTTATTTTGTGAACGCATAAATGACTTACTCATACTTGCAAGTTCATCATCACCAACATTACTCTCTGCTTCAAGATAACCTAAATCAAGATCTGCCAAGAATGCTTTTGTTGCATCATCAACATCAGCATTTTTCAGAAGTTCATTTGCCAAAAGTGCCATTACGCCCTCTTCGCTTCCTGCTTCATACTTCATAAACTGTGTTGCAGTATTTTTCATTAAAGCATCTTCCATAGGATGTGCATAAACAATTCTTGCACCATTATGACGGGCTGCAGTTGTCAAAGCATAACGAACACCTGGATTATCTGTTGCGATACGTGTACCAATAACAATTATTGCATCAGCCTGTTTTACAGCATCTAAAGAGGCACTCGCATGAAGTTTTCCACTTACAGAACCATATGCTTTCATAAACGCACCATAGAGTCTTGCATCTTCATTAAAGAGTTTCAGACCAAGTTTTGCTTTGAGTTTTTGTAAAATCAATGCCTCTTCGTTTGTGATCATTGATGTAAAACGAATAGCCTCTGCATTTTCAATCTTACTTAGCGCAGTTTTAAACTCTGATTCATCTTTTGTAGCAGATGCATCAAAATCAAAACCAAAACGTCCAGCCCCACAAAGGGATGCAAACTCAAAGTTGTTTTTTACTCTGTAGATCGAATCATCAGCATTTATACCACTGTGACGTGTCTCATACTCAAGCGGACATCCTGCAGAACAGTGTGCACATGTAGATGGAACACGTGTAAGCTCCCATGCATTTGCAGAGTATTTAAAATCGCTGCTTACAAGTGCCCCAACAGGACAAACTGCTATACATTCACCACAGAAAGTACAATCAAGGGTATCAGAACCTTTTGGAATAATCGTAGAAGAGTAACCACCAAATTTTACTTCAATGGCATCATCACCAATAACTTCATTACAAACATGCACACACTTCTCACACATAATACAAAGTGCAGGATCATAATTAATAAGTCCCCACTCTTTGACAGTTCGAAACTGATCTTTTGCAGAAAACTCTTGTTGGGCTACACCAAATTCAAGTGTCATATTTTGCAGATCACACTCACCTGATTTATCACATACACCACACTCTAAAGGATGGTTTACATCATAAAGCTTCATAATATTTTGGCGTTCACGCTCAAGCTCAGTTGAGTTTGTTTTTACATGGATGCCTTCCGTCGGCGGTGTATTACATGATAAAATAAATCCGTCAACACCTTCAACTTCTACAGAACAAATTCTGCATGATGCACATGGTGAAGTCTTTGAGATATAACACATTGTAGGAATATAGATACCGGCACGACGAGCGGCTTGAAGGATTGTTTCACCCTTGCTTGCCGTTACATTTTGTCCGTCTATTGTAAAGTTAATTATTTTACTCATCATCAACTCCTAGGCCTGAACCATAGCAATGTAATAACAACGCATACATCGCTCTGCTTCAGATAAAGCCTGCTCTTGTGTGAAACCAAGATTAACTTCTTTGTTATTGTCTTTGCGATCATCAACAGTAAGTACTGCAGAGTTTTCACGAGCAAGACCCGGAAGCCAGCCTGTTACTTTCTCTTTCTTGTCATAAACTCTCAGTTTAGCCAAGTGATCTTCCATAATCTCTTCATCTGTTAAAGTGATCTCACCTGTTTGCACATAACGACTCATTACAGAAGCGGCACGTTTTGCCTGACCAACTGCATTTACAATTGTCATTGGACCATATTCACAATCCCCTGACGCAAAGATACCTTTGCGAGAGGTCATATAATCTTTACCATTTGTTTTAATCGTTGCCCATGAAGTCTTCTCAATCTCCCACTCTTCTGGCAGAAGATCAAGATCTGCAGACTGAGAAACAGCAGGAATTAAATAATCTGCTTTAATAGTATATGATTCACCCTCGATCTTCACTAATTGCGGACGACCACCATCTGGATCTGGAACAAGTTCAAATTTATCAATAAGAAGCTCTCTTAAAATATCTTTTTTATCAGTAGTAATCTTGTTCACAGCAGAGTGGAATAGAAACTCAACACCCTCTTCTACAGCTTCATGATACTCTTCATAGGTTGTATTACGGATGATAGTTTTTTCATCACGACGATAAACCATATAGACTTTTTTTGCATTTGCGCGAATTGCACAACGAACAACATCCATTGAAGTAAATCCACCACCGACACAAACAACTGTTTTACCCGTAAGATCAACAAAATCTTGTTTTAACATCTGTTGTTTTTGTACCGATTTAGGTGTTTTAATATCAAACTTCTCATAAAGGTTTACCCAGTCAAGAAAATCAATTGCTCCCCAGTAACCCTTAATCTCTTCACGCTCATTTTCACAACGAACTTTTTTAGAGATACGTGTTCCAGAAGCCACCATTACAGCATCATACTCTTTTTCAAATTTGCGCATATCATCAGCAGTAACTTTATGGTTTGTAATAAAATTCACACCCATATCTTTTACACACTCAATATCTTTTTCATACTTATCCCACGGCATACGATACTCAGGAACACCAACAGTAACCTCACCGCCAAGAACAGGAAGCTCTTCATAAACATCAACTTCAATTCCCTCAGCAGCAGTATAGTATGCTGTTGTTAGTCCTGCAGGACCAGCTCCAATAACAGCAATTTTCTTGCCATTTGCAGGTTTTTTCTCTAAAGGATGAAAAAAGTCAAATCCATGATCCGTCTCCCAGTCAGCCCCAAGACGCTTGAGTGACATAATAGAGATAGGCTCATCAAGATTTGTTCTACGACAAGCATCTTCACACGGATGTGGACATACCCGACCACAAACATGCGCAAGTGGCATAGTCTGACGTGTTGCTTCTAAAGAATCATCAAAACGAAGATCTCTTACTCCTTCAATATATCCAGGAATATCAACATGTGAAGGACAGGCATCTGTACATGGTGCTGTAATCTTAGCAATATAGCCAATACACTCTTCATAATGTTTTGATTGTTTCTTTTCATTGATACACTCTAAGAATGTATCTTCAAAATGATTCATTAAATCAAGTATAGGATTTGGTACAGTTTTACCGATCTCACATTTTGAGGTGACCTGCATACTTTTACCAATCTCTTTTAGGTGATCCAAATCAGCTATTTCACCCTCACCACGGGCAATTTTGTCAAGTACATCATATAAAATACGACCTCCCCAACGCCCGGGAGCACATCTTCCACATGCTTCAGAGTACTCTTGGTACTGTGCTGCATACTCCATTGCAAGACGTATAACATCTACATCTTCCTCAAAGAGTGCAACACCGTCCCAGCCGATAAAAGCTTTTGAGTCACGGTGATCATCATATTGTGCCGGCAGGTTATAAGCTGATTCTTCCCACTCTTGCTCAGGTTTACCTATATTGTTTATAGATTCACCTTTCCAAGTAGAAAAATAGACTTTACTCACATCAAATCCCTATTTTTTAACTACGATAGTCCAGTCGACTTCGTTAAATTTTAGTGAGTTATATAACTCATACCCACACGCTTTTACCAGATCAGCACTGCGCTGAATTGGTGTAAAATCACCTATTTCAAAAAGAAAAATCAAAGTCTCATTTGGCTTGTGTTCTTCTTCTAAAATCTCTTTCATACGAGGTTCAAAGTCGTTTCCAAGTTTTCTTAAATCATATCTTTTCATTATCTGTCAACCTCACCAAATACAATATTTGTAGTACCAATGATTGATACAACATCCGGAATGTAGTGACCAGGCAGGAGGTCAGTTAAAATTCCTGTATGCCAGAATGACGGCGCACGAAGCTTGAGTCTGTATGGATATGGTCCGCCTTGAGAGTTGATGTAAAAACCGAGTTCACCTTTTGGTGATTCAGTTGCAACATAAACTTCACCAACCGGTGGTCGCATACCTTGTGTTACAAGTACAAAGTGTTGCATCAATGAGTAGTTTTGTGTCATGATGTCTAACTTTGGTGCTGAAATATATTTTGGTGCATGCGCCATAAGCTCAGTTTGACCATCTTTAACACACTTCTCATACATCTCTATACATTGGTAAAGAATCTTTGCAGACTCTCTCATCTCTTCCATATAGATACGGTATCTTGCAAAGTTGTCACCCTTGTCAGAGTAAGGAACATTAAACTCTACTTCATCATAAAGCTCATATGGCTCTTCTTTACGAATATCCCATGCAACACCACTAGCACGTAGCATTGGACCTGTACAAGCCCATGAGAGTGCCATCTCAGTAGAAATTGTTCCAACTTCTTCCATTCTCATAAGCCAGATACGATTAGAATCCAATAGATCTTCATAATCTTTGATATTTTGAGGAAGCTTGTTTAAAAAAGTTCTTAACTGGCTGATAAAAGAATCTTGGATATCCAAAGGAACACCACCGATACGAATAGCAGCATGTGTAAGACGTGCTCCACAGTAGCCTTCAATAATATCCATAAGATACTCTCTCTCACGGAATGCAAATAAAAATACTGTCATTGCACCAATATCAAGTGCTGTTGTTGCAAGCCAGAAGAGGTGAGACATTAAACGGTTAATCTCTAAAATCATCATACGAATAACTTTCGCACGACGTGGAACTTCAACACCGATCAGTTTTTCAACTGCAAGAGCAAAACCATAGTTGTTTGAAGATGAAGCAATATAGTCCATACGGTCAGTTGTCGGCATAAACTCATTATAGATCATATTTTCAGCCATCTTCTCCATACCACGGTGAAGATATCCAACATCAGGATGCGCCTTTACAATCTGCTCTTGTTGCAGGTGTAACATAAGTCTTAACTGTCCGTGAGCAGATGGGTGCTGTGGACCAAAGTTAAGAATTAACTCATTGTCATCTCTGTCAAATGTTATATTTTCAAAAAACGGTGTTAATCTGTTTTTTACTTGTGCCATATTTATACCACCCTATCTTTGAGGATCATCAATAACAGTTGATGACTCTTTATCGAATTTTTTAATTAAGAAAACGCCGCCCTCTTCTTGGTACGATTCTGTATGTGGTTGCTCATCACCGGTAATCTCAGTACCTTTTGGAACTTCAAAACCAAGACGCGCAAAACGCTCAGAATCATATCTGTCAACACGAGCTGTATCACGAAGTTCAGGTCCGATAATATCACGAGCCTCTTTTCCGTAGATCTTGTCAACTTCATACCATGCAGCAAACTCATCACCCTGAAGTGGGTACGTTTTTAGAAGGGGATGTCCTTGCCAGTCATAAGGCATTAAGATACGTTTCATAAACGGATGTCCATTTGCTTCAATACCAAACATATCATACATCTCACGTTCTGCCCAGTCAGCTGAACGGAAAAGCTTTTCAACCGAATCTACTGCCTGACCGTTTTGGATGAAATATTTTACACGAATACGTTTACGTTTTGTCATTGAAAGCATTTGGTAAAAGATCTCAAATTGATTACTTTTTGCGATCCAGTCAATAGCACTCATCTCTGAAAGCTGTGTATATTCTAACTCATCTCTCATAAGCTCTAAAACACTGTAAATATCATGAGGATTGATATAAATTACCATCTGTCCAACTTGGATATATGCCTCTTTTACTTCAAACTTCGCTTTAATTGCCTCAAGATCTGCTGCAAAAACTTCATCTGATGCAACATCCTGCTTTGGAACCTGCGGTGCTACATAATATCTGTCTGTATAGTAAGGTTTAGCTTGAACATTATCTTTAGGTTTATACGCTCTCATTACATTAACCTTTTTGCTTTTTGTGCATTTCCTGCTTTGTTAGCACGAATTTTCTTCTGTAGCAACATTACCCCATACTGCAGTGTTTCAGGACGCGGTGCACATCCAGGAAGATACAGGTCAACAGGAATAATTCTGTCAACACCCTGAACTGTTGCATATGTGTTAAACATACCACCGGTATTTGCACAAGAACCCATACTTATTACCCATCTAGGCTCTGTCATCTGATCGTAAAGACGTTTAATGAACTCTGCGTGTTTCTTTGTAAGTGTTCCTGCAACGATCATCACATCTGATTGACGCGGAGATGCTCTAAAGATCGTACCAAAACGGTCAAAGTCATATCTTGAAGCACCCGCTGCCATCATTTCAATACCACAACAAGCAAGACCGTAAGTCATTGCCCAAAGTGAATTTGAACGACCCCAGTTTACAATCTTGTCAATTGATGTCAATGCAACCGGCAGTCCACCATCTTGCGTATAATTTACTTTATGTTGTGCCATTCTAGCGCTCCTTTTTTCCATGCATATACAAAACCAATTGCTAACAAGACGATAAACATAATCATCTCAGCAAATCCAAACCAACCTAAAACTTTAAAGTCAACTGCCCATGGAAACATAAAGACAATTTCAACATCAAAGAGCAAAAAGAGTAATGCAAACAAATAAAACTGAGGAGAAACTCTATTTGGTTGTTTCGTTACTTCTGGTCCACATTCGTAAACTGAAAGCTTGATTTTTTCACTATCTTTCGCAGCTAATGCACGACTCGCTAAACGTGCGATCACTGTCGTACCTATAAATGCACCGAATGTAATCACAAAAAGTACAAATACACCAAAATACGGATTCGAAGTCACTATATGATCCATATAACCTACCTTTTTAAATTAAGCACTCCGCTAAAACAAACAGAATACTTTTAATATTTGTCTTCTAACGACTCATAAACAACATTCACTAAAGAATTTCGTAAACTTTGCAATTAGAAAAAACAGTTACTGCACTATATCAAAATGAAGATTAAAAAAAAGTTTTATATGAAAGGAAGTGGTGAGAAATGTCACTTATCGCAACATCTTTTTACACCACTTTCTAAAAAATGAGTAAAATTGTAAAGTTTAGCTATTTAAAAAACCCATAGATTTTTCACCATCAAAAGAAGCATCTTTCTCCCGATTAATCTCATCTATAAAATCTTGCATCGTAAATATTGGCTCTGTTTTTACAGCAACTTTATAAGCTGTGTTTTTCACAATAAGATGAATTTGCCCACCTGTTAAATTATATTTTGCAAGCTTTTTCACACAAAAATCCTCTGTAAAAGGAGCTTCTTTTGGTAACATTTTTTCCCACAACATCACTCTTTGATCAAAGTCCGGTTTTTTAAATTCTATTTTATAGTTAAAACGGCGAGAAAATGCTTTATCAATATTTTCAAGAAGATTTGTCGTAGCAATGAGCATCCCTTTAAAATTTTCTATCTGTTCTAAAAAAATATTTTGCATCTGATTGTGCATCTGATCCGCACCTGTAATGGTTCCAGAACTTCTTGCACCTAAAAACTGATCTGCTTCATTCAATAATAAGATAGGCTCAGTTTTTGTTTTTTCACTTAATTCATAAAAGGTATCAAAAATTTTACGAACATTTTTTTCACTCTCTCCAACATACATAGAGAGAATTTTTGAACAGTCAAATGCCAGAACCTGACGTTTGAGTGATTTTGCAAGAGAGTACGCTGTCATTGTCTTACCTGTCCCTGCTGCTCCGTAAAATATAATACGGGCATCAATGCCACTCTTTTTATCTTTGATCCCCCATTTTACAAGCCGATTGACTACCTCTTTATCTACCTGTTTCATTAGATTTTCAAGTGTTTGGCGTGTTGCACTGTTTAGCACTACATCATCCAAAGATGTTTCACTCTCTATCAATTCAAAGATATCCTGTTCTTCAATCAAAGCATTCAACTTCAATCGTGTCACTTTTTTTGTCTTTTGTGGATGAATAATACTCTGCAACACATCATCAACAATATAAAACGAACGGCTTATTCCACCAAAAGGATTTAGCATCTCCTCATAGTCAATAATCCCGCTGCTTACAAGATGAGAACCCTCTTCTAAAAGTGAACGATTTTTAATTCTCTCATACTCATCTATAGAGATAAGATCTATCAGTGAATTCATCTCACGCAAGGAGGCATCTGTCGCACTGTACTCCTCACGCAAAAGAGCTATAAAGATAACCTGTTCATAGTTGTTCATCTTTTTTTGTTTAAAAAATTTATCAAGCACAAGATTTTCAGAAGTTTGAGCAACACGCTCTTCTATACGCTTTTCTAAAAGATTAAGTTTATTTTGTAATCTGTCAATACCCAAAGAGTGCTCATGTACATTTTGCCTGATTACACTCATCTTTTGATACAATTCTATTCGAAAAAACTGATCCTGCAGATACTCCAGATGATCAGCGTAAGGTTTTACATCCGGCAGATCAAGATCAAGTGTACCATCTTGTAAAAGCTTTAAAAAGCTCGGAGTCAAGCCAACTGCTGTATTTAAAAGTTCTAAAGGAGTTACTTCTGAAATTTTTATGGGAGTAAAACTCTGTTGGTGCAACCATCCTAATTCAAGAAGATTTTTCACCTCAACTAGATGATCGAGATGAGAATATGATGTTTCCTCATACAGATCTTGCAATAGAGTAAGGACAAGAACATCATCTTGCCCTTCTATATATTTTTGTGCGATATAGCGAAGTATCTTTGCCTCTGCTACACTTGTTTTAAGATGTATGAAGATATCTGACTTCTTTACATCTTTCGTATTTAAAAAATTAACTAATGTTTTCAAATATTTCCTTAAAATTTATAACCTAAACCTGCTGAGACAATTAAGATGTTTCCATCTGAAAACTCTCCGTTTAAACTAGAGTTATGTACTGTTCTGTCTTTATGTATGGAATAGAGTACAGAAAGTCCAGCATCAACACGCTCGTTGATTTTATAACGTCCACCTAAAGAGACTGCAGTTGAATCCGTATCTGGAAGTTCAAATCCAATAGTTTTGTTTGGTATTGGACTCTCATCTATAACCAAACCTGCCATCATTGTTACGTTGTCAAATACTTGTGTAAGACCTAAGCGAAATGTATTGGTATCGTGCCACTTTTTTTCAATAGGATTATCAAAATATGGAACAAGAATCGGTGAAATTGGACTTATATAGTTAAAGTCTAATGTTTTATAAGCAGACCAATATGTCTTTTCATACACTAATTCTATTGTTGTAGCACTCTCAAATGTATATGCCACTGCAATATTCAAAGCAGCAGGCAATGGAACACTCACACTTGCACCACCATCATAGACCCGTGCATTACCTATATCTAATTTTGCACTGCCTTGCTCATTTAAATTCACTTTGGAACGATATGTAATACCAAATTCCAGTGCTTTCATCGGCTTATAAGCTACTGCAAGATTATAACCAATATTTAGATTATCTCCATTCATATCACGAGATATGGCTGCAGAACTCTTTACAATACCGGAAGAGTAAACTGCTCGAAGTCCAACCGCAAGACCTAAGGTATCAGAAAGTTTTAATGCAATAGTAGGATTTACTTCCAATACTTCTAAAGTAAACTCTTTTGCAGTCTGAATCCCCTGCTTTCCATTCCAACGCTTTGAAAGGCCTCCAGGAACAACAATACTCAAACCAACTCTAACTCCGTTTTCACCCAATGCACCAGAAACATAATGCAGCGTAGGAATAATAAAATCTTCACTTTGTGAACTTTCATCAGTTGCTGTACCATGAACTGTACCTTTATATTTCACTTTTTCAAGTCCAATATACATCAAATCCGCTTCTATATGATTTTCATCTGTCATAAAAATCATCTTTGCAGGATTATAATATGCAGCATCTGCATTATTATGGTTATGCGCAATATTAGCAGCTCCAAGTGCTACTGCATTGGTTGAAGTCTCAGGGATTTTATATCCACCTGCATATATAGCCGTTGTAGCTATTAGGGATATACTAGTCAGTTTTAATAAATTTTTCATTATATATCTCCATTTCTAATTGCAGCAAACCACTTGACAGCAGCACCATATGCAGTTGTTCCACAATTTGCATGTACAAACGGATGCGTAGCATCTTGTTGTTGAGAAAGTATTGCAGTTGGAATAGCTGTTAATGTAACATCAACACCATTAGCCAAAAATTTATTATAGGTATTATTTGACTCGCTAAAAGGAATAATCTCATCATCAATACATTGAATCAAATTCATTTTACTTCTTGGTATCCAATTATCAAGATTATTTTCTTCAAATCTACTTTTTATAGGCGAATTAGCATTATTTTGATAATCATTAATAAAAACTGTTGAAAAAAGCTCAGATGCTTTATGTGTATAAAATCCATAATCACCATTTAAAGGATCCGCTAAGCCAAGTATCGTATGAATCGCAACAGTATCAAAATCTCCATTAAATGCTAACTGAAATTGTGACGAAGTAATTGCAGGATTAACAATTTCACTCATATTAACATCACTGTAATAATGATCATAAGAATATGTAAGATCTGCTAAAAAAGCTGGATAAACCATTGTTCGTGTTTCATCAATTTCAATATCAGCTAAATCTTTAACATTATATGGTCCTGCCATTGGTGCAACACCCATAAGATTTACACTGTCTAATTCATTTTCAACTTTTTGTGCAGTGGCCATAGCAATATATCCACCTTCTGAATAACCAGTGATGTACAGTTGATGATTTAGCATAATGCCATTATCTTCCATATACTTCATACTTGCTTTAATCATATCCAAAGAAGCACGAGCAGAAGCTTTTTTTATAATATATGGATGAACAGTACCTTTTGAATCCCCAAAACCTATATAATCAGGATCAATAGATGCAAATCCAGCATACCCAGTCATAAGTATAGCCGTAGCATAATCAGGTACTCCATTAGAAATTTCTTGCTTTGTCGGTGCTTCAACATCTGCAAAAATTGTACCGTGATTTTCACATATCATTGAAACAGAAAATGGAGGCAGACCCTGAGAAGCTCTATATGCCTGATATGCATCAGTTGCTTTTGGAATAACGAGTAAGCCTGAAGCGACAACAGGAATATTATCCTCATTTACAGTATTGTAAGTTATTTTAACTGCTTTATAAGCAAAAGCATTTGTTGCATTTGGATCAATTGCACCTTTGATATATGCCAACATTGTTGTTGCATTAATATCATCAATAAGAGTTGCACTTACAAACTGCTCACTCCCTGTATCTATCTTGTTCTCACTTGTTCCCTCACTACCACATGCACTTAAAAGTACAACCATAGATAATGCGAGTAAAGATCTAGAACTACTTTTCATGGACTCAATCAATGTATTTCCCCCTTTTTTTTAAAAACATAACCAAGTTTAGCAAAAAAGTTATAAAAATTAGATTTTACTGCACGAATGAATAAAGAAGTTCTATCTCTTCTTTCCAAATTGTTTCATCAATAGTTTCTAATATCAGAGGAATATCATCCATCCGATTATCATTCATAATAAATCTAAAAGCATCTAAGCCTATCTCACCTTTTCCTAAAGAGTGGTGTCTGTCTACCTTACTACCAAGAGGTGACTTAGAGTCATTAATATGCATTCCCCTTAGATACTTAAAGCCAACGATCTTTTCAAACTCATTCCATGTCTTATCATAAGCTTCACGAGTTCGTATATCATAACCTGCTGTAAACATATGACAAGTATCTATACAGACTCCTATGCGACTCTTATCTTCAATTCTCTCAATTATATATGCTAAATGTTCAAACTTATAACCAAGATTACTTCCCTGTCCTGCAGTATTTTCTATAACAGCAGTAACACTATTTGTTCTATCAAGAGCAATATTTATAGACTCAGCAATCACATCAAGACACTTCTCTTCTATGGCTTGAAGCACTTCAAGATTTTCTTTATCTTTTTTTGCTATTTTTACTAAATGGCTCCCAGGATGAAAGTTAAGACGGTCAAGTCCAAGTTGTGCACAACGCTCAAGTTCATCAATAAAAGCTGCACGAGATTTTTCCAACTTTTCAACTTCAGGATGCCCTAGATTAATAAGATATGAATCATGGGGCAGTATATGCTTTGGCAAGATACCACTCTTTGCAAGATTTTCTTTAAACTTTGCTATTGTTTCTTCATCCAGTGGTTTTGCAACCCATTGCCTTTGATTTTTTGTAAACAGAGCAAACGCTTTTGCTCCGATCTCCATAGCATTTAGCGGTGCATTAAAAACACCTCCACTTGCACTTACATGTGCACCGACAAATTTTTTCATTGTGCTATATCCTTAATTTTAAGCAGTATATGATTTTTTCTATCTTTAAAATAGATCATATTTGAATTCACTCTATATTTTATATCTACTGCAGATGTTCTTATATGCTGTGTAAAACCTGAAGTATTCTTTACAAATCCTTTACCCTGAAATATTTTATGTCCTAAAAGTATATTTTGTAAAATATTTTGTGGATAAATTTTATTTAAATACTCAGCATTAAAAGCACTTTTTGACATACATCCTTCATCGCTTACACAAATCAAATGGTTTATTGTCATCTTTTTAAAAACATGCCCTGCAACAAAAAGCTCTAGTTCAAGGGCATCTCCTGTGTGACGAAGATAGGCAATGTCTGAAAATTTTATTTTTGGAGTTTTAAGAATGAGGATTTTTGTCTCTGTGTACTTATAGCTTTTAATGCTACAAGCAGTAAGTAAAAAAAGCACAACAAAGGCAAAAAAATATTTCATTAATCTTTTGGGAGGTATTTACCACATTTTTTTACTTCAGTTCCACCAAACTCTTGAATCTCACGAGCTGTGCCCTCTTTTGCAATTACTTGACGCTTACAATCATCTTTAGCTATACATTTTTCATTTAAACAACCAATATCTTCTGGTACTTGTGCCATAATTTTCTTTCCTTGATTTAATTTCCGCAATTATATCTAGTTTCTTTTATAAAAAGATAAAGGTATTATCTTCCTTAGCCCGTAAAGCAACATTTAAAGACGAACTATTATTTATTAGAATAATTGATTAAAAGTAAAAGTAAAAGTAAAAGTAAAAGTAAAAGTAAAAGTAAATAGAGTAATTAAAAAGTAAAGTCAAAAAATAGATAATAAGAGTAATAAAGATAAGAAATTGATCTGAACTAGGCAGCGACCTACATTCCCACACCTGAAAGATGCAGTATTATCAGCGATGAGAGGCTTAGC
>Ga0256842_1000346_pt1 | contig 41027 bp, 37 predicted proteins | sample 4559240metaG_FD_185973 | JGI IMG/M metagenome (GOLD analysis project Ga0256842, IMG submission 185973) | Hydrothermal vent microbial communities from Guaymas Basin, Mexico - 4559-240 | ecosystem: Environmental > Aquatic > Marine > Hydrothermal vents | place: Mexico: Guaymas Basin | collected...
ATGATAGCTCTCAAACTTTCCAAAGCCACTTATTAACAACTCTTCATCTTCTTTTATGGCCTCTTTCATAAGGGATATAAGATTATCCACATATTCCTTAATATCCATTTTATTAAGCCCAGTTTTTTCATAAATCTTTTCCACTATTTCTGCCTTTGTTAAGGTCTTTTCAGACATCTAATTCTCCTTTTTTAAAGACACTTATTAATTTTGTCTGCCAGTTTTTGCATTTCATCATTGGAATCATATTTTCCCTGAGTTATCTTGAATAAATTATCCCCTTCAATCCTGGGAATAAGATGCCAATGGGCATGGGGTACTACCTGTCCAGCTGAGGCAAAATTATTCATAACAACATTAATACCTGTTGCACCTGTTGCCTTCATTATTCCTTGACCCACTTTTTTGAAGGCAAAAATAAGCTTAGCTCCCAATTCTTCGGGAATTTCAAAAAGATTATTATAATGTTTTGTCGGTATAACCAGAGTATGTCCTTTAGATATAGGAGCTATGTCTAAAAATGCCAAAATATCCTCATCTTCATATACTTTTGCACATGGAATCTCGCCATCTATAATCTTGCAAAAAATACAATCACTCATTTTCCTCCTCCTATATAATTCTAAGTTGCAAAAAACTTTTGGTTAAATTAAGTCCCCCTGTCAAGAATAACAGATAAATTTTTTAGTCCTTAAAATACTATTTATTTTGTAATTTTTAACTAACTATTTTTTTATGGTCAACAAAAATTCTCAAAAAACAGCAAATCTCGGTGAGGGGTAAATTAGACTATTTCAGATGTTTTATATCCTTCTTTCAAATTCAAAAAACTACTTCTATTAAAAATTTTAAAAAATTTGATACAAATAACCCCTCTCTTTAGGAAAAATATACTCTTATAATCTCTTTTTGGACGCACTACTTCCTCAAACTTATTTCCATGAATTCAAAAAAATTGTCTCTCAAACGATTTTTTTTACTATGGAGGCGAATAAAAAACTCCAGATATCCCTCCCAACTCTCAAATAGTATTATCCGATATCTCACTCGCAAAGGATTCCACTATTCCTTCCTATAACTAAATTTCGCTCTACATTTCCGATATAATCTGTGAATTCTTATATTGCTCCCCTAGGGGAGCTAGAGCTTCTATTACTCTACTCCTCATATAACCTTAATACCCATTATCTTAAAAAGGATTTACACAGCTTATGTTACATACCCTCTCCATTTATTTATAATAAATTTTAATCTGGTTTGTGTGCTTTTCTTTTTGTCCAGGGGTTGGTTGCCCTGATGTGATCACAATCCTATCTCCAGATTTAAACAAGAGAGACTTTTCTATAAACTTTTCCACCCTATGGAGATGGCTGGGAATAGAGGGATCAGACATAACAGGTGTTACCCCCCACATAAAATTCAGATACTTGATTACTTCTTTGTGAGGTGATAAGGCATAAATCCTTTGATATGGTCTACAGCTGGATATGAGAGACGCTGTTCTTCCAGAGATTGAATGCGCAGCTATCCCTTTTGCTTTTGCATGATTTGCTAACAAACAGGCAGAATATGCAAGATATAATCCTGTATCAGTTTGATACAGAGGTTTGAGTGGTTCTTTGTTTAATTCAAAATAATAAGCTTCAGTTTTTTCTGCAATTTCTCTAATAATTCTAATTACTTCTATTGGGTAAGATCCAATTGCAGTTTCATCAGATAACATTACACAATCTGTTCCATCCATAATGGCATTTGCAACATCTGTAACTTCTGCACGTGTGGGCACAGGGTTGTGGACCATGGACAAAAACATCTGTGTAGCCACAATGGCAGGTTTATGATATCTATTGCACATATTTATTATCCTCTTTTGGATTACAGGTAAGGATGGCAGAGGACACTCCAATCCCAAATCTCCTCTAGCCACCATTACACCGTCAGCTTCCATTAAAATTTCTTCAAGATTTTCTACTCCACTTGCCCTCTCTAGTTTTGCTATTACTGGTATGAATTTATCATGTTTTTTAATTTCTTTTTTTATATCTTTTATATCCTGCCTGTCTTGAACAAATGAAAGGGCAAAGGCATCTATTCCCAATTTTATTGCTTCATGTAGATTTTTTTTATCAGTTTCAGTTAATGCTGGAAGGTGAATCTTTTTCCCTGGAAAATTGATTCCCTTGTGTGAAGACACACTTCCTTCATTTTCTACTTCAAGCAAATAGACCTTCTCTTGTTCTATTATCTCTTTCACCCTAAAAATGGGAACACCATCAGAAAGTACCACCTTCATACCTTCTTTCAGCCCTTTTAAAGCCTCTTTGACTTTTATAGATAGATAAGGAAGGTGTGTGTCTTCATATCTGTCTTGGAGCTCCTCTAAGCCTAAGATGGCCTTGGATCCTTTACCTAAATACACAGGAGAGTCCTTTATCTCTCCAATCCTAATCTTTGGTCCACTTAAATCTCCCATGATAGTCACATAGGTGTTTAATTCCTTTTCAACCTTTTTTATAGTTTCAATAATAGGTAGAAAACCTTTGGGAGTATTATGAGAAAAATTTAATCTAAAAATGGATACTCCTAACCTAACCATTTCTTTAATTATTTCATAATCTTTAGAGCTAGGTCCAATAGTTGCTATTATCTTTATGTGCATAACCCCTCCTTTTTATTTATTCATTATATTTTTCTTTTATAATGTCTAGTGTCAATTTTACTTGAAAATTTACACCCTTTGCTCCATCCCTTTTATTTTTTGGGTTGTCATTTCTTTTAATATTTCTTAAAAAGGAATTTTGCTATCTAGCTATATTTATATTTCATGGATAATTAGATGCAATACAAAGGAATCATATTTGATTTTGATGGAACACTTGCTAAACTAACTATTGATTTTGAAAAGATTAAGAAAAAGATTATAGCACTTGCAGATATTTTTTTTGATGAATTAGATCATGGTGTTATTAAAGAATATCCATTATTGGAATTAATAGAGTTTTTAACAGATAATCTGAAAAAGACGTCTTTAACATTGGCCAAGGAATTTAATACCCGGTGTAGGTTACTTCTTGTTGATATGGAATTAAGGGCTGCAAGAGGTGGTAAATTATTTCCATTTACAATGAAGGTAATTTCCAATTTAAGACATAGAAATATAAAAATAGGGATAATTTCAAGAAATTGTACCCCAGCAATAAAAATGGTTTTCCCAGATATAGATAAAGTGGTTGATGTATTTTTACCTAGAGAGGATGTAGATAAGGTGAAGCCACATCCAAATCATATAATAAAAGCAACACAAAGAATGGGTATTAAAAAGGATTATGTTTTAATGGTAGGCGATCATCCAATGGATATTTTGTGCGCCAAGAGTGGAGGGGTGGATGTGGCTGCTGTTTGTTCAGGGAATGTGTCATGTGAGGAATTAAAGAATTTAGATCCAGAATTTCTGGCAAAAGATATATATGAGTTGTATAAGATACTAGATCAAAAAAAGTGTATTTAGGGGTTAAAGCTTCTGTATATTGCAGTTTCGTTAAAGGTAGAGAGACTAGAGAACACGAGGTGACGTAAATAAGGGTAGGTGAAGGAGAAGTCAAAGCTTCGCTTTTATTATTAGATGAGGAAGTGAAGATAGGGGACTATCTCCTTGTTCATGCAGGTTTTGTAATTATACGAAACTTGAGGAAAAGGACGCACTAGAGACCATAGAGCTAAAAAAGAGGCATTAAATGAAACCTAAGGCCTCTATTCTTTAAATATAAATCTTCTCATGGATACATTTGCTACCAGACCTATTAAGGAAAAGTTTACAATTAATGCAGATCCTCCATAACTCATAAAAGGAAGGGGTATCCCTACAACTGGTAAGACACCCAATACCATGCATATATTTATAAAAATCTGTAAAAAGAAATAGAAAAACACACCAACAGCAATATATGCTCCAAACAAATCTTTCGAGTATTCAACTACCTTAACAATTCTATATAAAAAAAGAGAGTAGAGTGAAATCAAAAACACGGATCCAACAAATCCCCATTCTTCGGCAAATACTGCAAAAATAAAGTCAGTGTGTTTTTCAGGCAAGAATTTTAGCTGACTTTGTGTGCCTTTTAAAAAGCCTTTGCCCCAAAATCTCCCTGAACCCACAGCAATTTTGGATTGAATTATGTTGTAGCCCTGTTTTGTTTTATATTTTTCAGGATGTAACAAGACCCTTATCCTATCTTTTTGATAGTCGTGCATGTGATTCCATATTACTGGTAATATTATGGGAGTTAATATAAGAATGCAAATAATTATTTTTTTGTCTATTCCAAAAAATAACATCATTCCACCTACAAGGAGAAGTATAGTTAGACCTGATCCGAGATCTGGTTGTTTAATAATTAATATAACTGGTATTGCAACAACAACTAGGATTTTAAAAACGTCTTTTATATTAATGACATGATTTAGTTCTGAGAGATAGTTTGAAACCCACAAGATTATACTAAGTTTTACTAATTCTGTAGGTTGGAACTTAAATAATCCAAAATTCAACCACCTAGTGGCACCTCCACTTTTATCGCCAATCAAAAGAACAATAATTAAAAGTACAACAGACAAGATATATAGAAACAGGGTAGCTTGTTTTAATTTCCTGTAATCAACAATCAAAAAAATAAAAAAAGATAAGATTCCAATCATCCCCCATACTAATTGTTTTTTATAAAATGATATTATTTTCACACCTTCTTCTAATCTTATTGAACTAGCAGAATAAAGATTTATTACGCCAATCACAAATAACACAAAGGTAATTCCAAATAAACCATAGTCAAAATGTGAAAAAAACCGTCTGTCAATAGGCATATTAGCTATCCTTGCTTATTAAACAAAAATTTGAATATATCTTTGACAATTGGGCCAGCCCCAGAGGCTCCATGGCCTCCATGTTCTATAATAGTAACCACAACATAGGCTTTTTTATCTTTGATTCCAAAAGCTGCCATCCACGCATGATCCCTTTTTAAGTATTCTATTTCTTTTGTATCTTTTTTTCTATCCTCTTCAGACCAATTTGAAATCACTTGTGCAGTGCCTGTTTTAGCACCTATTATAATATCATTTATCTTGAGAATATGGGCTGTTCCCCTTTTATCATTCACTGTTTCAATCATGGCCTCTTTTATTGTGTTTATAGATCTTTTTGAAGCAGGGAGAGATCCAACCATTTTAACAGGTTCAATAAATGAAATCCTAGGTCTTAATAATCTGCCTCCATTGACTATTGCTGATATAAATTTGGCAACTTGTATTGGGGTTACCAGTACATATCCTTGACCTATTGCTGTATTGAGTGTCTCTCCTTTTTGCCATGGAGTACCGAATCTTCTATACTTCCATTCTCTTGATGGTATTAACCCAGATCTTTCCCCATTTAAGAAGATATTTGTTTTGCTTCCAAAACCACACTTTTTTGCAAACTCTGAAATTGCATCAATTCCAAGTTGTTCTCCTAATTTATAAAAATATACATCGCAAGATTCCTTAATAGCCCTTTTAAAATCCACCCATCCATGACCATATTTTTTCCAACATCTAAATACTCGATTACCTAATTTATAAAAACCAGGACAATATACCTTATCATTAATGCCAATAACATTTTTTTCTAATGCTAAAAGTCCAACTACCAGCTTAAAAACAGATCCAGGAGGATAAGCCGAGGATATTCCCCTGTTTTGTAAAGGATGCGCCTTGTTTTTGATTAATGCAATCCATTCCTCATTTTTTAATCCATGAGCCATTTTATTTATGTCATATGAAGGAGTACTCACAAGGGCAAGGACATTTCCATTATATGGATTCATTACAACAGTTGCCCCTCTTTGATTTTCCATTCTTTTAAAAATGAATTTCTCTAGCTCAATATCTAATGTAGATTGAATTGAATTTCCAATAATAGGATTTTCTATAATTTCTTCATGTAATGTCCTTCCCCTAGCATTTACTTCTAATCTTTTTTTCCCTTTTTTGCCCCTTAAAACTTCTTCATAACTCCTTTCCAATCCTGTTTTCCCAACAACGTCCCCAAATATTAAATATCTATATTTTTTTAAATCTTCCTCACTCGGTTCACCCACATATCCAATAACGTGCGCTCCTATTTTTCCATATGGATAATATCTTTTGGGATAAGGTATTATAACTATTCCAGGGAGATCATTACTCCTTACTTCTATTTTTGAAAGATCTTCAATAGTTAAATCTCTTTCTAATATTAATGGCTTAAATGGTTCTACTTTTTTTTTACCTAATCTTAATTTATCTAAAAATTCTTTTTTATCACGATTTAGTAATTCTGCAATATATGATACTGTATATTCACAAAGATTTTTACAATCTTCTCTTATTATTCCAATTGCAAATGCAGGCAAGTTATCGGCAATAATATTAAAATTTTTGTCTCTTATAATTCCCCTAGGAGCATATATATAATCATATCTTATACTGTTTCTAGTTGACTGATAATAATATTGGTCGCCTTTTAAAATCTGTAAAAACCATAGTCTTAGAGAGGGTATAAAAAAAAGTATAAATATACAAAAATATAAAAGCTTGATATGTTTTAGATGTAAATATTTTCCATTTAATTTATACATAATTTTTTAAAATATATTTGATATGCTAGAAAAATATTTTTTATATAGGAAGTTATAAAACATCCAGGCACATGGAAATAAAATTATCTGTAAGAGAAAATTTTTAGTAAGTATATCAAAGTTGATCAAAAAATTGCTAATTTCAGCTATAATTGATATAGAAAAGTAATACAAAGTCCCACAAAAACATCCCATAATGAGAACAAACCAAAAAGACTGGGTTTTTAAATAAAATTTTAACCAATAAAATGCTATATAAAATGCAATATATACAAGAAAAACGCTACCAAATGGTAATGATGATACGCCTTCTTGAATCAATAACCATCCAAGTCCTGTTATCATTGCTAAGTGAACATTATTGTTTTGTAGTATAAGCAAAATAGCTGGCAAAAAAAAATCACTTCCCATAAATAAGGATTGCAAAAAAATACCTATAATTGTTACAACTATAAAAAAAGATAGTTTTTTCATAATAACTCAATGATTGGTCCTAGGGATATAAGAACTATTGATGTCAATCTGTTTATTAGGTTTTAAAACAAGAATCTCTTCAAGGGTTTTAGTATTTACTAAAGGTTTGACCAAAATCTTTTGAAAAAATGAAGAGTTGCTGTATTCAATTTTAATTATTTTACCCACTGGTATTCCTTTAGGAAATACACCTCCTAATCCAGAGGTCACAAATATCTCTCCAACTTCTACAGAAGCAGTGCGTGGTACATATTTAACTTCCATAAAATCAGTTGTACCTCTTCCTTCTAAAATGCCCAGTGTGCGGTGCTTTTGCGAAATAACAGGGACTTTAGAGTTTTCATCTGTTATGAGTAAAACCTGTGAAAACATGAGTGAGACATCAAAAATTCGCCCTATTAATCCCTCTGGGGTAACAACAGCTAAATCTTTCTTGACGCCATTTATACTGCCACAATCAATGACAATGGAATTGAATATACCCGCTGGTCCAAGCTTATGATAAATAACACGGCCCCCAATAAAGCTCCAATTAGGTATTGGATTAAATTTAAGTAGTTTCCTTAGTCGTTCCCATTCTCTTGCCTTTATTTCTAATCTGGTAATCTCAATCTTTAATTTTGCTATTTCTTTTTTTAGTTGATCATTTTCTTTTTGAGTATTTACCAGATATATATAACTTTTCCATATATTTTTTATTTTTGTGGTAACAATATTTGCAGGATATAAGATTAATCCAGCTATATTTAGGCCAATATTATTAGAGATCTTATCTAAATATCCGCTTTTTGCATTCCATGTAAAAATCCCGAGATATAACATAGTAGAGAAAATGAGCCATTTTATTCCCTTTTTTATGTTTTGCATACCTTAGTTAATCTATTGTTACTTCTTTTAAAATATCTAAATTTTCTAATACCATGCCAGAACCAACTGCAACTGCTGATAAGGGATCATCTACAATAGTTATAGGAAGATGTGTCTCTTCTCTTAAAAGTATATCAAGACCTTTGAGTAACGCCCCTCCTCCTGTTAGAACGATTCCCCTGTCCACAATATCTGCTGCTAGTTCAGGAGGAGTCTGCTCTAAGGTGATTCTAACTGCTTGTACTATGGCATTTACCTCCTCAGATATTGCCTCCCTAATTTCAACAGCATTTATTTCTAAATGTTTAGGAATCCCTGATACAAGGTCTCTTCCTTTAACTATCATTGTCTTGGAATCCCACTCACCTGGATATGCTGATCCAATTTCTTTTTTGATTTTTTCAGCTATTCCAAGTCCAATTAACATATTATATTTTCTCTTTATATAGTGCAAAATAGCCTCATCCATCTTATCACCGCCTATCCTAACTGACTTGCTATACACAATTCCAGCAAGGGATATTACAGCAACTTCAGTTGTACCTCCGCCTATGTCCACCACCATATTGGCTGTTGGTTCAGTAATAGGTAGCTTTGCCCCAATAGCAGCAGCCATGGGTTCTTCTATTAAATAGACTTCTCGAGCACCTGCGCTTTGGGCAGATTCTTTAACAGCCCTCATTTCTACCTGTGTAATCCCTGTGGGAACACAGATAATTATCCTTGGCCTCACCAATCTCCTGCTGTTATGAACCTGGGATATAAAGTATCTGAGCATTGCTTCTGTGATTTCAAAATCCGCAATAACCCCGTCTTTCATAGGTCTTATAGCAACTATATTGCCAGGGGTGCGACCTAACATCCTCTTTGCTTCATTTCCAACAGCTACCACTTTATTGTTGCCTCTTTTATCTTTTTTTACTGCGACAACTGAAGGTTCATTGACAACGACTCCTTTTCCCCTTACGTAGACAAGAGTGTTTGCTGTTCCCAAATCAATGGCTAAATCTGTTGAAAATAATCCTAGTATCTTATCTATAATTTTACTCATGGATAAACTCTCTTTTTAGATTATGAATAATTATATTGAAATTGAAACACTTTATTTCCCAATAGTTTCCCTTAGAGTTGAGATTAAAGTAAAAGGAGATTTAATAGAAAAAATCTCCCTCTATCAAGCAAAAATTTTATATAAAAAAGATAATAAAATCCATACAAAACTTGGTGCCTTGGCCCAAAACTTTTTTGAAAGTTATTTTTTTAAAAAAAAGACCCCTTTATTTTTATTGCCACTTAATTGGTCTTTAGTTAGTGATTTTCAGAAAAAAGTCTATAAAACATTAATAAGTGATGTCCCATTTGGTAAAACTATATCCTACTTAGAACTTGCTAAAAAAATAGGCAATCCTAACGCATGCAGGGCCGTTGGACAGGCGTTGAGCAAAAACCCATGGCCTATTGTTGTTCCTTGTCATAGAGTAATAGGCAAACAAAATTCCCTCGGCGGATTTTCTTGTGGAATTCCAATAAAAAAATTACTTTTGCAACATGAAAATATTTTTTGAATTTCTAAGTTATATTCAAAATTATTCAAGTTCCTCAAGATCTTCACATATGCCAATTATAGAAATCCCTTTTTTATTAGCGAGTGAAATAGCTTCTTTTTTTTGAAAAAAAAGACTCTTATCTGCTTCAACAGCCAGGCAAGAACCTCCCGCCTCTATCATGGTCTCAATGGTTTTTATCCCGATACTTGGCTGATCAACTAGAGGAGATTGATTGGGTTTAAATATCTTTATAACCACAAACCCATCTTTTACCAAGGTCCCGGCCCTTTGAATTGTTGCATCAGTACCTTCCATGGCTTCAACTGCTACCACCATTTTTTGTTTCACAACAATCGTCTGTCCAATATCCAATTCTCCAATCTTTTTGGCAATGGGAAATCCATATTTTATATCTTCTATTTCCCATTTACTGGGCCTTTTTGTGGTCAAAATCCCTTTTGGCATTGTAAGAGAGGGTATAAATTTTGACGGTGGTACCACTTCAAATCCTTCCTCCTGAAAGAACTTTACAATGGTCTCTAAGATTTCATTATCAGAATGAGCCTTTAGCCTAAACAAGAGCTTCGCTGCTTTAAAATCAGGTCTTATATTCAATGCCTTGGGTTTATTTAGCGCACCTGCTAATACAATTTGTTTCACATTATTTTTTTTTAAAAAATTAATGATCTTACCCAGTTGTCCCACATGAACCCAGATGATATTTGGGCAGATAGTCCCTATTTCTTTCCTAGTATGTCCTTTAAATGCAACAACATAAGGGATATACCCAACATCAGATGTCCCGTGAGCCACTAAAAAGGGAAATTCCCCTTCCCCTGCTATTATTCCTATTTTATTTATTCCCATAACTGACTTTTGTTAGTTGTTATGATTCCCCTTTCACTCCTTTTTACAAAGTCAATAAGGGTAGCTACATGTGGATCATCTGGTATTTCTTCTAATACCTTTTTTATGGCCTCTTCTTTTTTAAGTCCTGATCTCCAGAGTATCCTGTAGGCCTTTTTCAGGTTTTTTATATTTTTTGAAGAAAATCCTCGTCTTCTAAGTCCAATTACGTTTAACCCCCTCATGGTACCTCTCTCTCCAGCAACTAAAGTATAAGGAGGAACATCTTGGGCAACTCCCGTCATTCCACCAATATAGGAGTATTTTCCAATGCGAACAAATTGATGAACAGCACTTAGTCCACCTAGTATAGCACCCTGTTCTATTATAACATGTCCAGCTAGAGATGCTGCATTTGCCATTATGACCTCATCTTCTAAAATACAGTCATGGGCAACATGGGCATATGCCATGATAAGACACCTGGATCCAATCTTTGTCACTCCTCCACCATGTTCTGTTCCCCTATGTAAGGTCACATACTCTCTAATACAATTTTCATCTCCAACTATCAGATAAGTCTCTTCTCCTTTAAATTTTAGATCCTGAGGTGGTCCTCCTATGCATGCATATGCATAAATATGATTGTTTTTCCCAAGCTTTGTATATTTTTTTATATTTGCAAATGCATCTATCTTGCATCCATCTCCAATTTCCACCTTATCTTCTATCACTACGTATGGTCCAATATAAACATCTTTTCCTATTTTGGCATTTTTGTCTACAATAGCAGTTGGATGAATCTCAGTGCCCATTTAATCCTCCTTGTCAACTAGGGCAGCAGTTAGAATCCCATCTGTAGTCAATTTTTCTCCAACCCAGGCTTCACCCTTCATCTTCCATATATTGAACTTATTTTTTAGATAAAAAGCCTTAAGAATCAATTGATCTCCTGGATATACTGGCCTTCTAAATCTCACTTTTTCAATGCTACTAAATAAAAAGATCTTATCTCGTGGTATCTCTGGAAAGCTTTTTATTATTAAAATTCCTCCAGTTTGTGCCATTGCCTCCACAATCAATACCCCTGGCATAACAGGATATGAAGGAAAGTGTCCTTGAAAAAAAGGCTCATTTATGGTTACATTTTTGATTGCAACAATAGATTCTCCTTTTTTTAATTCCACCACCCTATCAACCAACAAAAAAGGAAATCTATGTGGCAGTAACTCCAAGATCTTTTTGATATCTATTTGGGGATTTTCCTTCATCTTTAGACCTTATTTATTTTTTATTTGATTTTTTAAATCCTCTATCTCTTTTTTTAACCTAACTATCTCCTTTCTCATTTCAGGCAATTTGGGAAGTGTTGTAGACATTTTTAAAAAGGTGCTATGATCCATAACAGGAATACCGCTATATATTCCGGGTCTTTTAATATCCTTTGCAATACCAGATTTTCCACCAACTATCACATTGTCAGCGATGTTTAAATGCCCTCCAACACCCACCTGCCCTGCAAGTATTACATTATTGCCAATCTTGGTAGATCCAGCAATTCCCACTTGAGCTACAATCACACAATTGTCTCCCACTTGAACATTGTGACCAATTTGCACCTGATTGTCTATCTTGGTACCTTTACCAATCTTGGTCTCCCCTAAAGCTGCCCGATCAATAGTGGTATTTGCCCCAACTTCAACATCATCTTCTATGACCACCTTGCCTATTTGTGGAAATTTTTCCCTTTTTGTATCAGCTTGTGCAAATCCAAACCCATCAGCGCCAATGACAACCCCTGGGTGCAATATGACCCTGTTTCCAATAGAGCATCCTCCCATTACAGTGACATTGGGATATAATATGCATTCATTCCCTATATGAACATCTTCGCCTATATATGTCCCTGAAAAAATTTTAGAATTTTTTCCAATATAGGCCCTTGGACCAATATATACAAAGGGATAAATGGTAACACCCGCTTCTATTTTGGCAGTGGGATCAATGTAACTCAACTCACTAATTCCCTTAAATTCCCCTTGCTCTTTAGCAAATAAAGATACCACCTTTGCAAAATCTAGATAAGGATTGTCACTAATAATGGCACGAGATACCTTATCTGAATATTCAGGAGAGAGTATTACAGCTCCCGCCCTCGTAGAGGATAAATAAGTGGCATACTTTAGATTTGCCAGAAAAGAGATCTCATCTTCTCTGGCATCCATCAAAGTATTGCAACCTCTTATTTCAATATCCTCCCCTGTGAATTCTCTATTTAAAAAAGATGCAATTTCACTTAATTTATACTTCATAATTACTTCTTCTTTTTTCTATTTCTCCATGCCTGGTTAAACTTCACAATAACCTCTCTGGTTATATCTATTGCATCATCATTATATATTACGCCACTACTTCTCTTCTCTAATATAAGTGTAAATTTTTTTTGTTTTCCATATTCTTCTATTACCTTTACCAATTTATTAAAAATTGGTTCCATAAGTTGCCTTTCCTTAATTTGCATCTTTTTTTGAAAGGTATTGTATAGTGTTTTAAATTCTTGTACTTTCTGTTTATATTCAAGTTCTTTATCAAGTTGTGCCTCTTGAGTTAACATAAGCCTCTGTTTTTCAATCTGTTTCTCCAATTTATGTATTGCTTCCTTCTTTTTATTTAAAGTTTCTTTCCATGTTTTAGCTTCCTTTTGAAGCTTGGAATTAGCTTCTTTGCCTGCTTCACAATTATAAAGAGCATACTGTAGGTCAACTATTCCTATTTTGATATTTTCTCCATAGGAAATCTGGGCAAAAACAAGGGGAAAAAACAACATCATAAATACAAATTTCTTCATAACTATCCTCCTTAAAATTATTTTTAAAAGAATGTACCAACAGAAAATTCAAATTTTCCATTGTTGTCCTTCAGATTATCCAGTGGATATCCATATTCAATTCTTAGAGGTCCCATTGGGGAATTCCATCTAATACCAGCTCCCACACTTTTGTATAGATCTAGATCAAACATTTCATTTTTTTCCCACACATTTCCAGCATCAAAGAACACAAGTCCAATTAGTCCCATATCCTGTTTTATTGGAAAAGTTATTTCTGTATTTGTAAAGTACATCTTATATCCACCAACCTCATTTCCTTCATCATCATAGCTACAGATATCTCTATAATCGTAACCCCTTACAGAATTTAGACCTCCCAGATAATATCTTTCAAAATCAGGCACATCTTCTCCACTATTCTCAAATAACATGCCCGATTCAAAGTGGAAATTAAAGATAAATTTCCAGATCAATGGGCGGTGATAAGCAAATTCATAGCCTAATTTGATGAAATTGTCATCCCCTCCCAAAATACCTCCTGAATATTCTAAAGAAAGCCTATTAAGGGTACCTTTTGTGGGATTAAATTTTTTATCAGTGGAATCCCTAACAATAGCAGTAGAGACTGAGTTTGCAAGATTATAACCTTCTATATCCTTTATTTCATCACTGGCATCTTCCTCAATATCAAAAACTTTATATCTTTCAACAGATACATTCCAATAAAGCCTAGTAAAACGTCCCACTGTGTATGCAAATCTCACAGCTCCTCCAACTCTGTTTAGCGTATAGTCATCATATTCTCTTTCAGTATGGTATAAATCTGTTCCTACTCCAAGTGGACCGTCATATAAATGGGGATTCCAAAAGCCCAAGGAAAAATAAGATGAAGAGGTTCCAAAGCTTCCCTGAAACGACAACTCATATCCTCTTCCATATAGGTTTCTTTCTGTGATTTTACCTGTAAAAAATACCTTATCTATGCTCGAATATCCAGCGCCTGCACTGAAAAATCCTGTGCTTTTTTCTTTTAATTTTACCTTTAAGTCCATCTCATTTGGTTTTGATGCGGGAATTGTCTCTATATTTACCTCTTCAAAATAGTCTAATTTTGTGAGCATTTGCTTTGAAAAGTCAATATTTTTTGCACTAAATCTATCTCCATCACTAATAGCCAAATATCTTCTTATCACATTTTCCCTAGTCTTTTTATTTCCTTCTATTAAGACCCTATTTATATAAACAACATCCCGTTTGGAAATATTGAACTCTATGTCTACCACTCTTTTTTCTAAGTTTCTTGATAAATCCACAGATACCTCGGCAAAGGCGTATCCATAATCAGCATAAAATTTTCTTAAGTTCTCTGTATCCTTTCTTAAAACAGACCTGTCAAAATATTTGTTTTTCTTTTTTAGATCGTTTATCTTTATTATTTTGAGTAAATCTTCCTTTGGTACTATCAAATCTCCTTTAAATTTTATGTTTCCAATTTTATATCTTTCCCCTTCAATCACATAAAAGGTGATATAGATGCCATCTTTTTTAAATTCTACTTTAGGTTGCCCTACCTTTACATCAATAAATCCTTTATTGGCATAATAAGCCTCTATGGCTGCTACGTCCCTATCTAGCATCTCCTCCTTTAACACTCCACTGCCTGTGAGCCATGAAAACAGTCCCCTTTCCTTTAGAGCCAACACGTCTTTTACATCATCTTCATCTAATTGTTTTACTCCCTTGATAGTGATCTTTTTTATGTATAGTTTTTTCCCTTCTTCAATGTTTAATATAAGTTCTGCCCTACCTCTGGATACCTCTTTTATTGAATAATAGATCTTTACATTATAATATCCTTTCTTTTTGTATAATTCTCTAATTTTTTCTAAATCAGAGCTAAGCACCTTTAAATTTAACAAACCCTTTGGCTTTGTATCCATTGTTTCTATTATATCATCTTTATCTATTGCTTTAGCTCCTTTTATCTGTATTGTGCCTATAATTGGTTTTTCTTTTACATCAAAGGTAATAATTTTACCTTCATATGTATCGTCTGCATATACAGAAATATCATCAAAATATCCTGTATCATATAATCTTTTTATATCTTCATCTATCTTTTTTAGATCAAAAATATCCCCTTCTTTTTCCTGTAGTCTCATTAAAACTACATCTGAACCTAATACTTTATTACCCTTTACCTTTATTTCTTTTATAATCATTTTATGTAGGGCAGCTTCTTTTATTTTGTTTGCTAATTCTAAAATTCCATCTGTTAAAGCGAGCAAATGTTGCCTTGTTATATATATTGATCTCTGTCCACCAAGATCAAAGGGATCTACCACCATGGCATCTATACTAAATCCATTTCCTATTTGTGTAAAACTTCCATATACTCCATAATCACAACCTGCTAATATAGTTAGATCTTTTACAATTTGAGAATCCAATTCAGTTATCTGATTTTGTTCTAAAAGTTCAATAGTTTCATTAAATGGTTTTATATCAAAGCCCATTTCTTTTAGTTTCTTGTTAAGTAACTTGGGAAGGTCTTCTGCAATGTAGGCATTTTTTTTATCTCCATTATATCCAAAGGGGAGTACTAATATCTTTACTTGATTACAATATCCCAATTGACACCACGGCATAAACAATATAACATATAATATAAAAAAGATAGTTTTTTTTAACATACGATCATTCCATCTTTTAAAACTAAAGTGTGAGTCATCATTGATGCCAATTCCAGATTATGGGTAACCATTAGGATTGTAATACCCATCTCCTTATTTAATTTTTTGAAAATAGTGGCTATATTTATTGCATTTTGATAATCTAAATTCCCTGTGGGTTCGTCAGCCAAGATTACCTCTGGTGAGGTAACTAGTGCCCTTGCGATTGCAACAAGTTGTCTTTCTCCACCTGATAGGGTTGGGACCATTTGTCCTTTTTTTCTATACATTCCAATAACCTCTAACACTTCTTGGGCCTTTTTATAAGCAATTTTTTTTGGCGTATTTGCAATTAAAAGTGGCATTGCCACATTTTCTATTACATTGAACTCTGGTAAAAGATGGTGGAATTGAAAAACAAAACCCACATGTTTATTTCTAAAATTGGCACGTTCTTTTTCCGTCATTTTAGTTATATCTACACCTTTGAAAAGGACCTTTCCTTTTGTTGGAAAATCAAGGCCTCCCAATATATGTAAAAGTGTGGTCTTACCAGATCCTGATGCACCTACAATGGCTATCTGCTCTCCCTTTGATATCTTTAAGTTTATATCTTTTAAGATTTCTATCTCTTCATAAGGCAAGACAATCTTTTTAGATAGATTTTCAATATAATATAATGAGTTATTATTCATATCTCAACACCTGTGCTGGTTCCACCTTTGCGGCCTTAGCTGCAGGATACAACGTAGCTATAAAGCAAAGTGCCAATGCTATAACACCGATTAAGATCATATCTGTCAAATTATATTGTATAGGTAGATAATCAAAGTAATAAACATCTTTTGGTAGTGTTATAAATTGATATTTTTTTAGTAAAAAACCGATTACAAGTCCAAAGATATATCCAAGAGTGATGCCTACCAAGCCTATAATGGTTCCAAGTAACACAAATATCTTTTTTATATTTTTTTTCGTTGCACCCATGGAGAGAAGTATGGCAATATCTTTTCTTTTTTCCATAACAAGCATAAAAAGAGTGGTAATTATATTAAATGATCCAACTAATATACTCATGGCTAAGATTACACCCATTGCAAATTTTTCCAGTTTCAGGGCAGAAAATAGACTTTTGTTCATATCCATCCAAGTCTGAATATAAAACTCAGGCCCCAATATCTTTTTTAGATTTTTTGCTACTAATCTTGCTTTATAGATATCTGTAATCCCAACTTCAATGCCTGTTATAACATCTTTTTTAAAACCAATTAATCTTTGGGCAGATTTAATATTAGTATAGATGAGAGATGAATCATATTCATACATTCCAGTGTCAAATATTCCCACCACTTTAAAGACCATCACCTTAGGCATAAAGCCAAATGAAGATACACCTCCAGTGGGGCTCATCAAATTTAGATAACTCCCTACCCCTACCCCAAGTTTAAGCGCAAGCTCTTTACCTATTATCACAGGGGAGAAGGATGATTTTAGGTCTTTAAATGAACCAATTATTATATCTTTGGATAAGGTTAAGACCCCTTTAGATGCTTCAGGGTCAACTGCTCTTAAAACAACACCTTTGACCCCATTTGGTGAACTTACCATAAGCTCACTATATAAAAAAGGCATTGCCCCTTTTACATATTTTTGAGATTTAATCCTTTCACAGAGCTCTTTATAGTTTTCTATTGGCCCCTTATAACTTGTAATAATAATGTGTGCATTGATCCCTAAAATTTTTTCTTGAAGATTTTTGGAAAAACCATTCATCACTCCTAAGACCACAATAAGAGATGCAACACCTATTGCTATGCCAATAACAGAAAAAATAGAAATGATAGAGATAAAGCTTTGTTTTTTCCTTGTCAAAAAGTATCTAAATGCAATAAAGGTCTCAAACAAGTTCATCACTATTTCTCTGGCTTAAGCAATGGGAAGAGGATTACCTCCCTAATAGAAGGGGAGTCTGTAAGGAGCATAACCAGCCTATCAATACCTATTCCTTCACCAGCAGCAGGTGGCATTCCATATTCTAAAGCCCTGATATAATCTTCATCCATAAAATGGGCTTCTTCGTCTCCTTGGGCCTTTTCTTTTATTTGTTCTTCAAATCTTTTTCTTTGATCCCTAGGGTCATTTAATTCAGAAAACGCATTTGCCATCTCCCTTCCAGCAATAAATAGTTCAAATCTATCTGTAATAGTTGGATCTTTTTCATTTCTTCTAGACAAAGGGGATACCTCTGTTGGATAGTGATATATAAAATGAGGTTGGATCAGTTTTGGCTCCACCAATAAATCAAAAAGTTTAGTCTGAACCTTTCCCAATGTCTCGTAGTGTTTTACATTTTCTCCTAATTGGGTTACCAATTGTTTTGCCCGTGTATAGTCCATGTAATCTTTTTTACTAAGTCCCCCAATCTTTTCTAATGATTCATAAAAAGAAAGTTTATTCCATGGTGGAGTCAAGTCTATCTCATATCCTTGATATTGAATTTTTTGTGTTCCTAAGATTTCCAATGCAAGGGATGAAAACATCTCCTCTGTGATTTTAAACAAATCATTATAATCTGCGTATGCCATGTAGAATTCAAGCATGGTAAATTCTGGATTATGTTGGGTTGATATCCCTTCGTTTCTGAAATTTCTATTTATTTCATATACCTTTTCAAATCCCCCAACCAAAAGTCTTTTAAGATATAATTCAGGGGCTATTCTCAGATATAATTTCATTCCCAATGCATTGTGATATGTTTCAAATGGCCTTGCAGTTGCACCCCCAGGAATCACCTGCATCATAGGGGTTTCTACCTCCATAAAGCCCCTTTCATCCAAAAATTTTCTTATAAATTTTAATATCTTTGTCCTTGTTCTAAATATTTCTCTTGTTGAAGGATTTACAATAAGATCCACATATCTTTGTCTATATCTTGCTTCTACATCTTTTAGGCCATGAAATTTCTCAGGCAATGGTCTGAGAGATTTTGTAACAAGCTCAAAATCCAATACATTGAGGGTGAGTTCATTAGTTTTTGTCTTAAATAACCTTCCTTTTACCCCTATAATATCACCTATATCTAATTTTTTTAAAAAGTTATACTTGTCATTACCTAACTCTTTTTGTTGCAAAAAGATCTGAATCTTTCCTGATTGATCCTGGATATGTGCAAATGTGGCTTTGCCAAAAGAACGAATAGCCATTATCCTTCCAGCTACAACAAAACTTTCTTCTACTTTTTCTAGCTCTTCATTTCTGAGTTCCCCATACCTCTCTTTTATTTCTTTTATATCTATTTGCTTTCTAAAAGTATTGGGGTATAGATTAATACCTTGTTTTTCCATTAGTTCTGCTTTTTCATACCGTTTAGCAATCACGTTGCTTTTTGGAGTATCTTTGCTCAATTTTTCTCTCCTTCTTCTGGTTTTGCTTTAACTTGTTACCACATATTAATACTCAACGTAGTCACAAAAAAATTATGTAAGAAGATTTAGAATTAATATGTTAAAAAGAAACTTCAGTCAAGGAATGGAATATGTTCTTGAGTTTTTATAAGAACTTATTTAAGATCTTTATGGGAAAGCCCAGCGAGCTGTAGGTAAAGGCCTCTTTAGAAAGATCTCTAGATTATAGAGAGATTTTTTAAAGAACAAAAGTGAAGGATTGAACTCTTTTTTAGTTAATAATCTACAGGAGGTTAAGGAGTATGAAAAAAGTAGTATTTTTGTCTGTTTTTTGGGCAATTATATTGTGGATCAGTCCATGTTATAGTTTTTTTGACGCTAACAAAATTCCATCTTTTAGTGAGCTTGCTGAAAAGGCAAGTCCTGCAGTTGTAAATATAAGTACTTTGAAGGTTGTTGAGGTATCTGAGAGGTTAAAAAGATTCTTCTCTCCCTTTAAAGATAGGGATCCCTTTAATGAATTTTTTAGGAAATTTTTTGAAGATATTCCAGAGACTAAAAGAAAGGTGCATGCCTTAGGTTCAGGTTTTATTATTTCAGAAGATGGGTATATTGTCACAAATTACCATGTAATAGAAGAGGCAGATGAGATCACAGTGATTTTAAAAGGAGGCAAGAAAACTTATAAAGCAAAGATAGTAGGCACTGATCCTGAGACTGATCTTGCCCTTCTTAAAATTGAGGCACATGAAAGACTTCCATATCTTCGGTTTGGAGACTCAGATAAGATGAGGTCAGGAGATTGGGTAATAGCTATTGGAAATCCTTTTGGCTTAGATCATACAGTAACTGCTGGAATTATTAGTGCAAAGGGCAGGGTGATAGGGGCAGGTCCATATGACAATTTTATACAGACAGATGCGTCAATTAATCCAGGTAATAGTGGAGGTCCACTATTAAATCTAAAAGGTGAGGTCATAGGGATAAATACTGCCATAGTTGCCTCTGGTCAGGGGATAGGATTTGCAATTCCCAGTAATATGGCAAAAGAAGTCATAGCTCAGTTAAAAAAATACAAAATAGTAAAAAGGGGATGGTTAGGTGTATCCATACAAGATGTGGATGAGAACAGTGCAAAGGCCTTGGGTCTTTCTGAGCCAAAGGGGGCATTAGTTGCAAATGTTTTTAAGAATCAACCTGCAGACAAGGCTGGAATAAAAGTTGGAGATATAATTATTGCTGTAAATGGCAAGCCAGTTGAGGATTCCCGTGCATTGACCAGGGCCATTGGCAGATTAAAGCCTGGAACAAGGGCAAAGATAACTTTATGGAGAAATGGAGTAATTAAAGATGTATGGGTTAAACTTGGAGAAAGGCATAAACATGTAGCATCAATTCAAGGTCCTTCATCAGTAACAGAGAATGGTTATATATTGGGAATGAAGCTGAGACCAGTTACCCAAGATGATGTGGAAAAATACAATCTAAGTGAAGAAAAAGGACTCTTGGTCATAGCTGTAAAAAATGGATCTAAGGCTGATGAGGCTGATATTCGTCCAGGGGACGTAATTTTACAGGCCAATTTTCATGAGCTAAATAGTGTATCTGATTTAGAAGAAGTTATTGAGAAGAATGCAAAGAAAAAAGGAGCAATACTCTTTCTTATTAAAAGGAGAGGACAGACTTTTTTTAGGTCCATAGCCATCAAAGAAAAATAGATGAAATATATTTGCCCATCAAAGATAAATATTTGCCTTAAGATATTAGATAGGCGCAAAGATGGATACCACAATTTGTGGAGTATCTTTGTGCCTATCTACAGCCCATGTGATGAAATGGAGATAAGAAAGAGTAGTAAAAAGGGCTTACACATTGATTGCAATATAGAAGAGCTAAAAAAAGATAATATTCTATTTAACGTTTATAAAATCTTTGGAAACACAACTGGAATCTGGCCAAATATCCATATAACACTAAAAAAATCTATTCCAATGGGTGCAGGATTGGGAGGGGGAAGTTCAAATGCAGCTGCCTTTTTAGATTATTTGAAAAGATATTTAAAAGTTAAAGAAAGAGATGTTGTTATCAATGGCATAGCTATAAAATGCGGAGCAGATGTGCCCTTTTTTCTAAAAAAAAAGATATGTATTGTTGAGGGGATAGGAGAAAAATTAAGAGATATAGAGATGGATTTTGGCAGTTATTATTTGGTAGTAGTTTATCCAAAAATAAATATAAGCACTTCATGGGCATATAAAAAGATTGACGAAGCTAGGGCAAGGAGTAAGTGGAGCTTGACAACCCCCCTCTTTGATATTAAATACCTCACCCACCTTGCAGGTCGATACTGGTCAAATGATTTTGAAGATGTGGTTTTTGAGAATTATAGAGAGCTAGCAAAGATAAAGGCCGAGCTTTTAATCTTGGGAGCAAAGGCCTGTGTGTTGAGTGGATCGGGCTCATCTATTGTGGCCTTGGTCCCAAATTTACAAATATTAGACTTGATAAAAAAGAACTTTTCAGGTAAAAGGGTGTTGTTGTTTATAAACAAAGGGGTGTAGCCAAGTGGTAAGGCAACGGGTTTTGGCCCCGTGATGCGGAGGTTCGAATCCTCCCACCCCTGCTAAATCATATTAGAGGGGGACTTCCGACATTTCCATCCCAAGTCTCTTCTAAAATCTATATAAATTACAAAAAGATATAATGGTGTTATTAAGATGAGGAGAAATGGAACATTAAAACTTATTACTGGCAATTCAAATTTGCCTCTTGCAGAAAAGATAGCCAGTCATTTGGGGTGTGAGCTTACACCAAGAATTGCACAGCCCTTTAGTGATGGGGAGATACGAATAGAGATTCAGGACAATGTAAGGGGATGTGATGTTTTTGTTATTCAGTCTACATGCAGGCCAGTTAATGATAATCTAATTGAGCTTTGTCTTATGTTAGATGCCTTAAAGAGGGCAAGTGCAGAGAGGATCACAGCGGTTATTCCTTATTATGGTTATGCCCGTCAGGATAGAAAGGTTATTCCTAGAGTTCCCATAAGTGCAAAAATGGTCGCAGATTTTATATCTTTGGCTGGTGCAAACAGGGTACTTACAATAGATCTTCATGCAGGTCAGATTCAAGGATTTTTTAATATACCAGTGGATAATCTGTATGCATCAAAGGTGTTGCTTGAGTATTTAAAGGATATTGAAGGGGAAAAAGTAGTGGTTTCTCCAGATGCAGGAGGAATGGAGAGGGCAAGGGCGTTTGCCAAAAAGCTTGATTGTGGGCTTGCCATTGTTGATAAAAGAAGAGATAAGCCCAATCAGGCAAAGGCAATGCATGTGATTGGGGATGTAAAGGGGAAAATTGCTATCATAGTTGATGATATGGTGGATACTGCTGGTACGTTGTGTACAGCTGCTAATGCAATTAAGGAAAGAGGTGCCAAAACTGTAATTGCATGTGCTTCACATCCTGTGCTCTCTGGACCTGCTGTGGAGAGAATCAAAGATTCTGTAATAGAAAAGTTGGTGGTTACAGACACAATACCACTTAGTGAGAGTGCCAGTAAGTGTGATAAAATTGTTGTGGTGTCCGTGGCTGGACTTTTGGCCGAGGCAATAGAAAATATTCACAATGAATCTTCTGTAAGTGTACTTTTTGGCTAAAAAGAAAAATTTAAGGAGAAATAAAATATGGTAGGGGAATTCGTGTTAGAGGTAGAAAAAAGAGAAGGCAGGGGAAAAGGAGCTGCTAGAAAATTGAGAGCCAAGGGATTGGTCCCAGGTATATATTATGATAATAAAGGTGAAAATATCCCTTTGTTTTTTAAGACATCTTCTTTTGAAAAAGTGTATGCTAAGGCCCACAAAACAAAGATTGTAGCTTTAAAAGTAAAGGTAAATGGTGGTGAGGAGACCAGACATGCACTAATATGGGATATTCAAAGAGATCCTGTTAAAAACAATGTATTGCATGTTGATTTTTTGGGAGTAGATTTGACTGAAGAAGTGTACGTAGAGGTACCAGTGGAACCAGTAGGAAAGGCAAAAGGAGTAGAAAAGGGCGGTATTTTGAATATATACAGGGAAACAATACCAGTGGTGTGTTTGCCTGCTTCTATACCAGAGAAAATTGAAATAGATGTTACAGAACTAGATATAAATGATTTTATCCATGTTATGGATATAAAACTACCTGATGGAGTTAAATTGGATGCTGTTGAAGATAATTTTGCAGTATTAGGTGTAGAGGCTCCTGAGGTAGAAGAGAGTGAAGAGGAAGAAAAAGGCGCAGAGTCTTAAGACTTTTATCCTGCCAAAACTATACTGTCCTTAAACTGCGGTGAATAACATAAGGCTTATAGTGGGTCTGGGAAATCCAGGCCCAAAATATAAATATACAAGGCATAATGTTGGTTTTTTATTTTTAGATTATCTTAGGCAGAGCAAAATCAAGACATGTACTCCATGGATTGAGAAAAAAAAATATCAGCTCTTTGAGGTTTTAGAAAAAGACTCTTCAATATTAGTAATTAAACCCCAAACTTATATGAATCTTAGTGGCGAAGCTGTAATTAATATTGCCAAGGAGAAGAGAATAATACCTCAAGAGATTTTGGTAATCCATGATGATTTAGACATAGATTTTGGAAGAGTTAAGTTAAAGTTTGGAGGAGGGGCAGCAGGTCACAAAGGACTTTTGTCTATTATAAGCTGCCTTGGATCCAGGGATTTTTTTAGACTTAGGATCGGTATAGGCCGTCCTGTTCCAGATTCAAAGATTTCCATTAGAGATTGGGTATTATCTCCTTTTTCAAAATTAGAGCGAGATATACTTTTTGAGATCTTTGAAAAATTGATAGAGGGGTTAGAGATTTTCCTATCTTTAGGATTTGAAAAGGGTTCAACTTTTATTAATAGTTTAAAGTTTTCCAGCAACAACACCTCTAAAAAAGTGGACTTATAGTTTTTTTTAGGTTATAAGAATCTCATTAAAATTTTAAAAATAAACAGACCAAAGCCAATTTATAACAACCATGTTTTTGTAGGAGTTTTTAGAGGTGTTTAAAAAGGATCAATTTGTTGTTTATCCAGCTCAAGGTGTTGGTATTGTTGAGAATATAACTGAGAAAGAAGTGGGCGGCCTCAAAACAGAGTTTTATATAATCAGGATCTTAAGTAATAATGGAACTGTGATGGTCCCTATTGCCAATGCCGAGAATGTGGGTTTAAGGTGTGTTTGTAATCCAAAACATGCAAAGAAAGTCTTGGCATATCTTGCTGATTGGAGTGATTTTAAGGGATATGCTGGGCAAAACTGGAATAGACGTTACAGGGAATACGGCGAAAAATTGAAAAGTGGTGATCTGTTTGATGTGGCATATGTTTTAAAAGAGTTGATTTTGATATCCAAGGATAAAGAGCTGTCCTTTGGAGAAAGGCGACTGATGGAACAGGCAATGAATCTAATTTGTTCTGAGTTGTCGTTATCTTTAAATAAAGATGTAGAGGATATAAAAAACGAAATTAAGGAAATTTTTAAAGATATATTAGAACAAGAAAAATAGACATCCTTCTTAAAAAGATCCATCCAAAATTAGACAAAAGCACCTTTTTATATCAAAAATAAAAAATAAAAAATTGCAGGGGTAAGAGTTATGAATTTAGGGGAGATGAATTTGTCTGAAATGAAGAAGATGAGCATGGATGAGCTCATGAAAATGGCTGAGGAGTTTAATATTGAAAATCCAAGTAGTATGAGAAAGCAAGAATTGATTTTTGCAATCTTACAGGCCTATTCGCAACAACATGGAAATATCTATGGAGAAGGAGTGTTAGAGATACTCCCAGATGGGTTTGGTTTTTTGAGATCTCCACTTTACAATTATATGCCAGGTCCAGATGACATTTACGTGTCTCCATCACAGATAAGAAAGTTTGGGTTAAGAAAAGGTGATGTTGTATCAGGTCAGATTAGGCCTCCAAAGGAAGGAGAAAGATATTTTGCCTTACTTCGGGTGGAAAAAGTGGGTTATGCCCCGCCTTCTCAGTCAAAGAATTTAGTTCTTTTTGATAATTTAACACCAATATACCCAAATGAAAAATTTACCTTAGAAAATGGGAAAGATAATTATTCTGTAAGGATAGTTGATTTGCTCACTCCCATTGGAAAAGGACAAAGGGGACTTATTGTTGCTCCTCCTCGCACTGGAAAAACTATGCTTTTGCAAAATATTGCCAATTCAATTATGGTAAATCATCCAGAAGTATTTTTAATAGTCTTGCTTATAGATGAGAGACCAGAAGAAGTTACTGATATGGAAAGGACTGTTAAGGGTGAGGTAATTAGTTCTACATTTGATGAGCCTCCTCAAAGACATGTTCAAGTGGCTGAGATGGTTTTAGAGAAGGCAAAGAGACTTGTTGAGAGAAAGTATGATGTAGTGATCTTGCTGGATAGTATTACAAGATTAGGTAGGGCATACAATGCAATAACTCCTTCATCAGGAAGGGTTTTGTCAGGAGGTTTGGATGCCAACGCCCTTCAAAGGCCTAAGAGATTTTTTGGTGCAGCAAGGAATATTGAAGAAGGTGGCAGTCTCACAATAATTGCTACTGCATTAATAGACACTGGTTCCAGGATGGATGAAGTTATATTTGAAGAATTTAAAGGAACCGGAAATATGGAAATTTACCTTGATAGATATCTGGCAGAAAAACGTGTATTTCCAGCAATTGATGTAAATAGATCAGGTACTAGAAAAGAAGAATTGCTTCTTGAACAGGATGTGTTAAATAGGGTGTGGATTTTGAGAAAGGTACTTGCCACAATGAGTCCTATTGATGCAATGGAGTTTTTATTAGATAAAATGAAAGGCACAAAAAATAACAGAGAATTTTTAGACCTCATGAATAAATAAACTATATGATTTTTAAATAATGTCACAATCTAAAAATTCCCCCCCAGTTTGGAAAAAAATATATATTTATCTTTTAATAATATTTTTTTTGTTTTCCAACACTAAATCTTTTGCATCTATTAGCGATTTTTCCATAGCTGATGAGGCAAAGCTTGGGAAAAAATTTTACTTTTATTTATTAACTCACTATCCCATTATTTATGATCCCTATATACAGCATTATTTAAATAAGTTAGTCAGTAAGATAAAAAAGGGGCTGCCACCTATCCCATTTGATATAACTATAAATTTGATTTATAATAAAGAGATAAATGCCTTTGCAGGTCCAGGGGGACATGTATTTGTAAATACTGGACTTGTGTTGGCCATGGAAAACGAAGCAGAACTTGCCTCTGTACTATGTCATGAATTTGCCCATGTAACCCAAAGACATATTGCACAAAATATAAAAAGGCAGAAGTTATTAACTGTGGGAAGTTTGGTGGGAATTTTGGCAGGAGCGCTAATAGGAAAGTCAGCAGGACATGCTGTAGCAGTGGGGTCTATGGCAGGGGTTCAGAGTGCAATGTTAAAATATACCAGAGCAGAAGAAAGAGAGGCTGATCAAGTGGGTATACAATATTTGACCAAAGCAGGATATCCTGCATCTTCCATGATTGAGGCATTTTTGAAGTTAAAAAGACATAAAACACTTTCTGGTGAAAATAATATCCCTCCTTATTTTTTAACCCATCCAGGTATTGAGGAAAGAATTTCTTATCTTAAAACCATGGTAAAATATCTTCACAATAGCAACAATGGCATCAAACGTAATTTAAATAGAGATTTTGATAAAGTAAAGGCCTTAATCATTGGTCATTATTCAGATAAAGAAGCAGGATTGGAACTTGTAAAAAAGCTTTCAGGTGAGTGTGAAAAAAGAGTGGCAACTGCTATTTTGTATTCAAGAAATAATATGTTTAATGAAGCTGAAAAGTTATTTGAAGATGATTTATGTCAAAGAGAACTTCCATATTATTTCAGGGAAAAAGGTAGATTTTATTTTCAAATGGGGAAATTATCAATTGCACTTAATTATTTAAACAAGGCTATTTCCATTGATTCAAAGGACTATTTTGCCCTTTATTATAGGGGACGCATATATGAGGCATTGGATGAGTTAAAACTTGCCCTAAAGGATATGGAAAAGATTTTAGAATATGTTCCCCATGATAGTGAAATCCATATGATCCTAGGGAGAATTAAAGGAAGATTGGTTGGCCCATTTTATGGATATATCCATTACGCTTATGCAGAGTTGTACAAAGGGAATAAAAATATGATGTTTAAGTATTATAACAGGGCTAAGGCAATGGCAAAATCAGAGAATGAGAAAAATATGTTAAAGGAGTTTTATAAAAAATACCAAGAAGTAAAAGAGCTGTGGTGAAATAGTTTTATTGCTTGACACCGAGTTTACAGGACATTAATTTATCTAAGTTAAGTTTTTTGTTTAATTGAAAAATTTTTAAACCATAAAAAGGAGTTGTTATGTTTTTTGAATCTATGGCTTATGCAATGGCACAACCCCAAGGTGGAGCAGGCGCACAAAATCCTATTATAGCATTTTTGCCTCTAATAATACTTTTTGTAATTTTTTACTTTTTACTCATCAGGCCACAACAAAAAAAGGCAAAAGAACATAGAGAAATGCTTGAGAGTTTAAAAAAGGGAGATGTAGTTATTACCAATGGTGGTCTGTATGGAAGAATAGTAGACATAGATGGTGAAGAATTGTCTTTGGATGTTGGGAATAAGGTTATAGTAAAGGTAAACAGAAATTTTATTTCTGCTTGTGTGACAAATAGGAAAAAAGGCTAAAATTGATATTAGTTATGGTCTGTTAGTGACGGTGGGTGATGATCAACTCTAACTTATTTGTAGAGGTAGGTTTCCATGTTTGGAAATATCAAGGTGAGAACAGCTGTATCTGTAATTGTAATAATTTTAGGCGTGATATTTGCTTTACCTTCTTTTATTTCAAAGGATTCATCCCTTGCTAAGATATTGCCAGGTTCTAGAGTGAAATTGGGATTAGATCTTCAAGGGGGTATAAATCTTGTACTTGGTATTGATATGGACAAGGCAATCTCAAATGCATTAGAACAGATAGGTGAAGAAATAAAGGCTGAGGCAAGAAAACAGAAGGTAGTGGTGTTAAGACCAAAGATAATTTCCCCAGATAAACTACAATTTTATGTAATTGATGGCAAAAAATCAGGGATAGTAGACGATATAATAAAAAAATATTATAATCATCAGATAAAGGTGCTAAAGATTGAGGATGTCAAGGGAAGGAAAAGATATACCTTAACGCTCAAAGATGATTATAAGAAAAAGCTAGAGGAATTAACAGTAGATCAGGTATTAAAGGTTATAAGAAACAGGATTGACCAATTTGGGGTAGTAGAACCTGATATCAGAAAATTGGAAGGATATAGGGTTCAGGTGCAGCTTCCAGGAATAAAAGATGCACAAAGGGCAATAAATATTATCAAGAAAACAGCCCATCTAGAATTTAAACTAGTGGATGATAGTGTTACCCCTGAGCAGATTAAGTCACATAATATTCCTCCTGATGACGAAATTTTGTATCTTTATAAAAGATTGCCTGATGGTTCTTATGCAAAAGAACCCATAGTTGTGAAAAAATATACTGAGCTTACAGGGAAATATATAACAGATGCCGCTGTGGCATTTGATCAATTCAATCAGCCATATGTAACTTTAAGTTTTAATAGGGAAGGTGCCAGGATCTTTGAAAGGATAACTGGTGAAAATGTGAATAGGCGTCTGGCAATAATTTTAGATAACAAGGTATATTCTGCACCAGTAATTAGAGAAAAGATAAGTGGTGGTCGGGCGTCTATTACTGGTAGATTTACATTAGATGAAGCCCATGATTTAGCAATTGTACTCAGGGCAGGATCACTTCCTGCGCCTGTGAGTATCTTACATGAATCATCAGTTGGTCCATCTTTGGGAGAACAATCCATAAGACAAGGTCTTATTTCAATTATAGTAGGTGGCGCATTGGTGTTTATTTTTACCATAATTTATTATGGTATTGGTGGTATTATTATAGATATACTTCTTATTTTAAACCTGATTTTAGTTATTGCTGTCTTAGCAGGTTTTGGTGCCACATTGACCATGCCAGGTATTGCAGGACTTATCCTACTTATTGGTACTGCTGTTGATGGAAGCGTTTTGATCTTTGAGAGAATAAGAGAAGAGCTGAGAAAAGGGCTCACACCTCAAAAGGCAGTTGAATTGGGTTTTTCTAGATCCACCTTAACTATTGTTGATGCAAATCTAACAACCATATTGGCTGCAATAATTTTATATCAATTTGGAACTGGTCCTGTGAGGGGATTTGCTGTAACCCTATCAGTTGGAACATTAATTTCTATGTTTACTGCCATCTATGTTTCAAAGGTATTTTTTGCAATATGGCTTAAAAAAGTAAAAAAGGGTGCAAAGTTCAATTTGTAAATTAGGGGAAGAAAAAACATGGGAATAGAATTAATAAAACCAAATACCAATATTGATTTTTTGGGTGTAAGAAAAATTTGCGCTACTATATCTGGAGCCTTAATTTTGATTGGACTAGTTAGTATAATTTTAAAAGGGGGATTAAGATACGGAATTGACTTTGCTGGTGGCATTAATATTCAGGTTAAATTTAATGAGGACATAGATACAACTAAAGTTGCAGATGCATTAAAGGACAGTGGCTTAAAAGGCGTTAGGATTCAAAGATTTGGTCAATCTTCTCTTCATCAATATTTGATCAGGGCTGCAGTGACAGAAGATCAACCAGAAATGGTAAGAAACAAGGTTTCTTTAGCCTTAAAAAAGCTTAATAAATCTTTTGAGATACAAAGACTGGAAATGGTTGGTCCCAAGATTGGATCAGAGTTAAAAGAAAAGGCCCTTGAAGCGTTTTTCTATGCAGTTTTATTAATATCAATTTATATTTCAGGAAGATTTGAACAAAAATGGGGAACTGCTGCTATAATGGCCATAGCTTTATCCCTTGGAGTTTATATTCTGAAATTAATACACATGCCAATCTCTATTTTGATTATAGCTGCAATAATTATCACTTTGGTTCTTTGTTGGTATCTCAAGTTAAATTATGCACTTGGAGCAGTGGTTGCATTGATTCATGATGTGCTTATTACTGTAGGAATGTTCTCTTTACTAGATAAGGAATTTGATTTAACTGTAGTGGCAGGTCTTTTGACAATTATTGGTTATTCACTCAATGATACCATAGTTATTTTTGACAGAATAAGAGAAAATTTAAGAGAGCAAAAAAAGAAGGGATCTTTATTTGATATAATAAATAGATCTATAAATGAGACATTGAGCAGGACAATTTTGACATCTGGAACAACACTTTTGGTTGTTATTGCAATGCTCCTTTTGGGTGGGGGAGTTATCCATAATTTTGCATTGAGCTTATTTATTGGAATCATTGTTGGAACATATTCTTCCATATACATAGCAAGTTCAATACTCGTTGGAATTGGACCTACCCCAGAAAAACAGAAAGAGACAGAAACAGCACAGGCCACTGTATAATTCTTAAAAAAATAATTAGTGTTAGAAGGCAGGAATCATTTCCTGCCTTTTTTATTAATTTTTTTAAGGCAACTTACTATGACACAAAAAAACATAGAGCTCCTTGCCCCAGCTGGGGACAAAGAGTGTTTTTTTGCGGCAATGGATGCAGGAGCTGATGCAATATATATTGGACTTAGAGATTTTTCTGCCAGGGCTGCGGCAAAAAATTTTTCATTGGATGAGGCTGCATCTTTGGTCTCTTTTGCCCATTCAAAAAATAAAAAAGTGTATATAGCTTTTAATTCACTTGTAATTCAAAGGGAACTTTCTTCAGTTTTTGCATATTTAAAAGACATAGCTCAGATTGGTCCAGATGCACTAATTATTCAAGATTTAGGCATAGTGAATCTATTAAGAAAAATGGATCTAAATATTGATCTACACCTTTCTACTCTGGCCAATTTTTCTATTTCTACAGCATCTGATTTGTTAAGTAATTTGGGGATAAAAAGGGTGGTGTTGCCCAGGGAGCTCACAATTGATGAAATAAAGTGGTTATCACAAAAGAGAAATAATATTGGATTAGAGGTATTTGTTCATGGTGCACTTTGTTATGGGGTCTCTGGTCGGTGTTACTGGTCTTCTATGCTTGGAGGGAAGAGTGGATTAAAAGGCATGTGTGTGCAACCATGTAGGAGGACATATCAGCTTGGAAATAAAAAGGGGAAATTTTTTTCATGCAATGATCTGTCTCTGGATGTGCTAATTAAAGTATTGATGCAAGTTGATGGAATTGAGAGTTTTAAGATTGAAGGGAGAAAGAAAAGTCCTCATTATGTGTATTATACCACAAAGGCATATCAAATATTAAAGGACAATGTAGGGGATAGAAATGCTCTAAAAATGGCACTTGAGCTCCTAGCTCTGAACCTTGGGCGAAGATCAACCCATTACTATTTTTTGTCCCACAGAAAATATTGTCCCATAGAGCCAGATAAGGAATCTGCTTCAGGTCTATTGATTGGTCACATTAGCACAAATAAAAGACAAAAATATTTTAGATCTCGTATTGATTTGTATGGTGGAGATAGGATCAGAATAGCCTATGAGGGAGAATCTGCACATGATATTATAAAAATAAATAGATATGTAAAAAAAGGTAAAAAGGTTGTTTTAAGGAAAGGCAAAATCAAGGTAGGTACCCCTGTTTTTTTGATTGATAGAAAAGAACAAAAGTTATTGGAAAGGATAAATGAAATCAAGCAGCAATGGATGGAACATAGAAAAAAACTAAAAGTTTTGTATCACAAAAATAATATGTATAAGTTAGAAAATAGTTACCTCAAATATAATAAAAAAGGTAATAACGCATCATCCTTTAGAGTGTGTATATCCATGCATTTAAAGCAATCCAAAAAACAAAAGGGCCTTCAACATGGATTCATGATTACTGAACCGCAAGGTCCCCTCTGGTCAAAGATTAAAGATAAAAATACATGGTTGTGGATAGATCCTGTTATTTGGCCTGAGGATGAGAAAAATTGGATTCATTTAATTGAGACCCTACAAAAAAAAGGATATAAAAATTACATAGTAAATTCTATACAACATGTGTCTTTGTTTGATGTTTATAAAAATAATATCTGGCTTGGACCATTTGCAAATATAGCGAATTCAGAGACAGTTGAGATTGGAGCCAACTTAGGGGTAAAAGGAGCAGTAGTTTCGCCAGAGTTAAAAAAAGAAGATTATTTAGAACTAGTAAAAAACTCGCCAATACCTTTAGGTATACTGGTATATGGGCTTTGGCCATATACTATATCCAGGACAAAGCATCCTTTAGTTCCTCTCAACACCCCTATAATTAGCCCAAAGAAGGAATGTTTTTTTGTGTCAGAGATTGGGAAAAATTATTATGTGTACCCAAATTGGCTAGTTGATTTGCGAAATGAAATACCTCTGTTGAAAAAGGCTGGATTTGTTATGTTTTTAGAAATAGATATACCCTTTCCAAAGGGTGTTAAAAAAGAAAAAAAGCCTTATAAGTTCAATTTTTATAATTAATGTAAATTTTCAAGCAAAATTGGCAAGAAAGCCAACACCAACATAAGGATACCATAAATGGATTTTTTATAAAGAATACTACCACAGATCCCAGCTCCAAGATAAAAACATATCCCCTCTCCATCCCTCTAAAAACTTAAAGGTACAATTCCCTCTTTTTTTTAAGTGTCAAAGTCGGGTCCTATCCTCCAAAATAGGACTAAGTATTTCACAAGTAATATAAACAAACAAACCAGACCAAAGTACATCACTAAAAAAATGGGCGCCTTGTATAATCCTTGCAAGTCCAATGGAAAATCCTGCAAAAATCCCCAGGGCAAAAAATCCCCACGCCAATTTTTTACTACTTTTTCTAAATAGGTAATAAAAACTTAAAAAATAAAATCCCATAGATGCATGACCTGAAGGAAAAGACCTTCCCCCTTGGGCATTCCCTGGATGCCAAACCCTTCGATAACTCAGTTTCCCACCAAATTCCTCTACTTGTTTTGGCCGTGGTCTGCCCCAATGATCTTTAAATATTGCATTTACCAAAATACCAGGTCCAATTATCATAACTAGCACCAAAAAAAGTGCTTGTTTTTTGTACGGTCGAAACTTTGATATGAAAATGCCTAAAAGATACAGTATCAAAGAAGAAATTGATATCCCCAATGCAGGTATAGGTCCATAATGATATAAAAAAAGTACTAGTCCTTTATTTTTCAAGAAAAAACCATTTTCTTCACTATAAAAATAATTAGAAATTTTTATATCTAATCCAAATTTTTCAATTAATAAAGTTACAATTATTGCTATAGCTAATGTAATCCAAATACTTTTTTTTACCTTTGTTATATGGCCTCCCATTTCCATATCTCACTTATAGATAGAGGCAAAAACAGATCTCATCCTAATATTTAGTAAACTATTTCCCATGGATATAGCTATGGATCCTTCCTTTGTGTCAAACTATTGGATCTATCTTTTTTTAGGAAATTGTGATTAGCACTATTTCGTATGTCAACTTCCCTAAAGTGATAGGACCCAAATTTTCTTTCAATTGAGATACTTCATATAACAATTTTAAACCTGTTACAACCTACACCCCACCACAAAATTCTTTAGGAACAATTTTTGCTATTTTCTTTGTATGGAAATTTTTTTGTTTAACTACTCAAATATATTTAGCTTTTTCTTGACTCTAATAAGAATAAGTATTGTGGTATTTTTGTTACCTTTTTATGGTGGTAGAGGAATACCTTCTCTAGTTAAGGCAGTTTTTTGCATTATCTTAACCATAGGGATATGGCCTAATATAAGTCTAAAAGCAGAATCTTTGCCAACCTCCAGCATAGGGATATTTATTTTGATCTTTGGAGAATTAATATTAGGAATAATTTTATCACTTGCTATTAAAAGCATATTTGCTGGTGTCCAGACTGCGGGGGCAATAATCGGTTTCCAAATGGGATTTTCCCTGATGAATGTGGTGGATCCATTGTCAGGACGTTCAACTGTTCTTACTTCTCACCTTTTATACATGATCTCTTTATTATTTTTTCTGTCATTTAATGGACACCTATATCTAATTTCAGCCTTTACACAGAGTTTTAGATTAGTGCCTCCTGGATCCATCTTGATTAATTCCCAACTCTTTGACAATATAATTTATTTCACATCTCAAATATTTATAATAGCAATAAAAATAGCTGCCCCTGTGATGGTTGCTGAGCTATTTGTGAGTTGTGCACTTGGAGTGATAGCAAGGCTATCTCCACAGATTAATGTCTTGTTTGTTGGATTTCCTTTAAAAATTGCAATTGGATTCTTTTTTATGGGAATAATCATTGAAATTCTGGGCTTTTTTATGAGAGACATTGTAGCAGGACTTGAAGATATATTTAATTCACTAATGTGGGTTGGATAACTTATGCCACAAAAAGATCCAAGAAAGACAGAACAAGCCACACCTCGTAGAATACAAAAGGCAAGAGAAGAGGGTAATGTTCCAAGGAGTGAAGAGGTTTCAAAGGTAGTGGTATTGATAGCAGGCGTTGTTTCCTTAAGAATATTTATTGGTTTTATGAGAGATAATTTCTATGAAATCTTTAGAGTTATCTATAAAAGTTTTAATATGCACATAACAGAAAACACCACTTTTTTTCTCCTTTGTTATTGCATGAAAAAACTACTTTATATAATTTTACCTGTTGTATTGTTTATTGCAATAAGTAGTGTCATATCTATACGTCTTCAAATTGGGCATGTATTTACCACAAAAATATTTAAATTTAAATGGACAATGTTTAATGTTGTTGAAAATTTAAAAAATAGACTCTTTTCTTTAAGAACCTTTGTGGAGCTTTTTAAAAATATTTTACAGATTGTGCCAGTTGCCATAATTGCATATTTTGTGATAAAAAAAGAGATGAATTATCTGCCATCCCTATTTTATCAAACTCCATTGGGAATAACCCAAAACATGCTACTTTTGCTTTATAAAATAGTTTGGTCCTTAATAATACCTTTAATAATCTTAGCCGTAATACATCTAAAATATACCAGATGGGATTATCAAGAAAACCTTAAGATGACAAAAGAAGAGGTAAAGGATGAACATAAACAATTGTATGGAGATCCAAAAGTAAAAAGCGAACAGAGAAAAAGGATGCAAAAGGCATTGCTTAGCAGGATGATGTCTCAAGTGCCAAAGGCAGATGTGGTGATTACCAACCCTACTCATATAGCAATTGCACTTATGTATGATATTAGCAAGGCACCTGCCCCAATTGTTGTGGCAAAAGGAAAAGGACTTATTGCTGAAAAGATAAAAGAGATAGCAAAGGAACACAACATTCCTATTAAAGAAGACAAACCCCTGGCACAGGCTTTGTATAAAAGTGTTGAGATCGGAGAGATGATACCAGAGGAATTTTATCAAGCAGTAGCAGCTATCCTGGCTACTTTAGAAAAATTTAGGAAAAAATATAGAAGGGCAAAGTAAACTATTTGACTCTCTAAGACAACTTTTTGACTTTTGATAAACACAGATGGTGGGGTGATATGGCAATAAAAACATTAAAATTCTCTTTGAATCTGGATAAAATTTTAAACCAGGGTGATATCGTACTTGCCTTTGGAGTTGCCCTTATTCTCTTTGTAATGCTGATCCCTTTACCACCATTATTTTTAGACCTCATGCTAACACTGAGTATTTCCTTTAGCATGGTGGTGCTTATTACTTCCATGTTTGTGGAGTCTCCGCTTGACTTTTCAGCCTTTCCCTCTGTTGTAATGATTGCAACAATCTTGAGGCTTGCCTTAAATGTTGCAACCACAAGAAGGATCTTGCTTTTTGGAGATCAAGGGACAGAAGCAGCAGGTAAGGTCATAGAGACCTTTGGTCAATTTGTGGTTGGAGGTAACTACGCAATTGGGCTTGTGGTATTTTTGATCCTATTTGCGTTAAACAAAATGGTAATAGCCCGTGGTATGAAAAGGATTGGGGAGGTTGCTGCAAGGTTTACATTGGACGCAATGCCAGGAAAACAAATGGCCATAGATGCAGATCTAAATGCAGGACTTATAACAGAACAAGAAGCTCGAAAAAGAAGAGAGGAAATAAGAAGAGAGGCAGATTTTTATGGAGCAATGGATGGTGCTGGAAATTTTGTGGAGGGAGACGTAAATGTTGGAATCCTAATCACTTTCATAAATATAATTGGCGGTTTTTTTATTGGAATATTGCAAAAAAATATGGACTGGATGCAAGCTGCCCAGACATATACTATCTTGACCATAGGTGATGGTCTTGTTTCAATAATTCCTTCTCTTATCATGTCCACTGCAGCGGGCTTTATTGTCACAAGATCTGCAGATGACAAAAACCTAGGTTATGCGCTGTTAGAACAACTGACCCTAAGTTACAGGGCTCTCTATTTAGTATCTATCATCCTGGCTATTTTTGGAATTATTCCTGGAATGCCAACTATTCCATTTTTCATACTAGCGCTATTAGTTGGTAGCTTGGGCTTTTTGTCCCACAAATTTTCATCAGATATAAAAGTGACTGAAGAACGAGAAAAAAAAGAAGAGCCTGTGGAAACACCAGAAGATGTAAAAGAGCTCCTACCTCTAGACACATTATCTTTAGAAGTTGGTTATGGGTTAATTCCTTTAGTAGATGAAGAGCAAGAGGGCAACTTGCTACTGAAAATAAGGTCTATAAGAAAACAAATTGCCTTAGAGATGGGAGTGATTATTCCTTCAATACATGTAAGAGACAATTTAAATCTGCAGCCAAATCAATATGTATTAAAGATAAAAGGAAATCCAGTTGCCACTGCTGAAGTATTACCAGATCACTACCTTGCAATGGATCCAGGGACGGCCAAGAAAAAGATAAAAGGGATTCAGACTAAAGAGCCTGCTTTTAATCTCCCTGCTCTCTGGATATCAAAAGATCAAAAAGAAGAAGCAATCTTAGCAGGATATACAGTTGTTGATCCTTCAACTGTTATTGCCACTCATCTAAATGAAGTATTTAAGAGACACCTACATGAATTTATTGGCAGACAGGAAACCCAAGATCTGTTAGATACTGTTGCCAAAAGGGCTCCCAAGGCAGTAGAGGAGTTAGTGCCAGATATATTGCCATTAGGCACTATTCAAAAGGTATTACAAAATCTTGTAAAGGAAGGTGTATCAATTAGAGATATGCTTACAATAGTGGAGACCCTTGCTGATTATGGAACTTCCATCAAAGACCCAGAACAACTTACAGAATTTGTCAGGCAGAGATTGGCAAGGACTGTTGTTACACCATATCTGAGCAGTGATAACACATTGCATGTGATTTCTTTAGATCCATCTTTAGAAAATCTAATTGAACAAAATATAAAGCGTACAGAAACAGGGACATTTTATCTCTCAATGTCTCCACAGATTGCACAAAAAATTATAGATGCTATTTCAAAAACATATGAAAAAATTGAGCTAAAAGATGGTGCACCAGTACTACTTACTGGAGTAAAAATTAGACCACATCTAGCTAAGGTTATAACTAGATTTATACCCTATTTACCTGTATTGTCCCATGCTGAGATTCCAACAGATATTAAATTAAAATCAATAGCAGTAGTGAGGTTAAACAATGCAAATTAAAACATATAGAGGGACCTCAAATTATGAGATATTAAAAAAGATCAAACATGAGATGGGGGATACTGCTATTATATTAAATACCAGGACTGAAGAGATAAATGGGAAAAAAATATATACCATTATGGCTGCAAATGATATGAATAACAACTCTCTAGAAACATCTCCACAAGATACTTCTAGTAAAAAGAGCGAGGAAAGGTGGTATAGAGAATGGATATATTTTAAAGAACAAATCTTTTCCATTATAAAAGATACAGTAGATCTTGGTTCTTTAACTTCTAGACAAAAAGCAGCTATAAGGCATTTAGAAATAGAAGGAGTAGGAGAGGATTATATAATGCATCTTATTATGCTTTTAAAAAGGAATGGAAGATCCTTTATGGAGATTCTAAACAGCACAATAAAAGTATGTCCCTGGGATGAAAATAGATTTCAAAATAACAACCATATATTTATAGGCCCCCATGGAGTAGGTAAAACTTCTATAATACTAAAACTTGCTCTAAGATATAAGAAAAAAATCTCTGATGCCAAGATATGTCTTGTAAGCGTAGATAATTATCAAGGCAAAGGGAAGCTATATTTAAAACACTATGCTGAGCTGTCAAATTTTAGATATAGAGAAGTTAGGGGATTTACAGAACTCACTGCACTTTTAGGTGAAATTTATGATTATGATGTGGTGCTATTTGACACACCAGGGCTAAAAAGAGAACAAGACTTAGATCAATTTTTTACAGAATCTTCCCTTAATATGCTTGAAAAGAAAAATATCCATCTAGTATTAAGTCCAACTTATTCTAGACAGCAAATAGACTACTATTTAGAGAGATATTTATCTGATCAAATCTCCAGTCTTATATTCACAAAACTAGATGAATCCTGCACCTATGGATCAATTATATATACAGCATTTAAGACCAAAATACCGATCTCTCTATTTTCCATAGGTCCTCACCTAAAGGATTCTTTAACACCAGCTACAAGCTCAGGGCTATGGAACCTTGTGTTTAAACACAAACTACCTATGGACATGGAGATCAACTAAATTTATTATTACACATGAGTAAGGAGGTTAAGTCCTGTGGCCCATAAAGTAAACTCAAAAAAATCGCCCCTTGTTATCTCTTTTACCTCAGGTAAAGGTGGTGTGGGAAAGACAAATATTTCCACAAATTTGGCATATATATTTGGATCAAGGGGATTCAATACCTTACTCTTAGATGCTGATCTGGGACTGGGGAATGTAGATGTATTATTAGGCATTACTCCAAAATATAATGTATTTCACCTCCTCAGCCATCAAAAAAAATTACATGAAGTAATCTATAAAACCGACTATAATTTTTCTATATTGCCTGCCCCTTCAGGACTCACTGATTTTGTAAGGCTTACTCCTGGTCAAAAACTGGAATTTTTGGATGCATTGGATCCATTGGAAGATGAATTGGATATCTTTTTGGTAGATACTGGTGCAGGGATAAATGACAATGTATTATATTTTAACATGGCTTCCCAATATAGAATCATTATCCTGACACCAGAACCTACATCACTAACTGATGGATATGCCCTTATTAAGGTCTTGCATCAAATGCACAAAATAAACGATTTTTTTATTATTGTTAATTTATGTAAAGATCTAAATGAAGCCAAAAATGTCTTTAAGAGATTATATGTTGCTTGTGATAAATTTTTAAATGGGGTATCACTTAGCTTGCTTGGATATGTCTCTAGGGATAAAAATGTAACAGAGGCTGTCAAATTGCAGATACCATTTTGCATGAAATTTCCTAACACCAAAGCGTGTAAAAATCTAAATACTGTTGCATCAAATATATTAACTCTTAAAAATAACGAGACCAACATAGATGGGAATATCAAATTTTTCTGGAAAAAACTACTCTTCAACTCGATCTAAAGGCATAAATGAATATTTAAAGGGAGCTTTAAGATGGGATGATTTAGATTTAAGATCTCAGAATATGATAGTTAGTTCACTTCTTAAAAAAGTAAAGATTATTGCAATAAGAATAAAAAACAAGCTCCCTTTGAATATAGAGTTAGACGATCTTATATCAGCAGGATCTTTAGGCCTGATTGAAGGTCTAAAAAATTTTGATCCATCTTATAATGTAAAATTGGAAACTTATATAGAAAACAGGATAAAGGGAGCAATATTAGACGAACTGAGGAAACAAGATTGGTTATCCAGAAGTTTTAGAAAAAACTTAAAACTCATAGAAGATATTTTACAAAAATATGAACATGAATTTTCAAGAGAACCAACTATAAAAGAGTTATCAAATGGCACAGGACTAAGTGAAAAAGAAATAGAAACGTGTTTGAATTTATTAAAACATAACTTATTAATTGATTTAGATTCAGTAAAACATCTATTATCATCTGATGAAGAAAAAAGTTCCCCCAATTATCTTTTTGAAAAACAAGAATTAAAATCTCTTATTGCAAAGGGCATTAAGACCCTCACAAAAAAAGAGCAACTTGTGATTTCCCTATACTATGTAGATGAACTCACAATGAAAGAAATAGCAAAAGTTTTATCTATTACTGAAGGCAGGGTGTCTCAATTGCATTCCCAGGCCATTAAAAAGTTAAGAAAATTTTTGTATTCAGAAAGAATGAAGGATTAAAAAATGGTGGATGAGAAAAATGTAGAACTAGACACCAAAGAAGTGGACGCAAACATTGAAGAGGAAGAAAAAGAAAAAGTTATATCTAGAGCAGAACAAAAGGTTGAATTAGATTTAGATGATGCCCCTTTTTTAGAAGAATTAGAAGAAGAAAAAGAAGAAAAAGGACCGCCTGAAGCAAAAGAAAAATCCGAAACACAACCTAAGGAAACAGAAGAAAAAAAAGAACAAAAAGAAGAAGAATCAAAAAAGAAAAAAAAATTAATTATAATTATTGCGTCAGGATTAAGTCTTTTATTAATAGCTGGAGCACTCTACTTTTTTTTAACTCCAAAAAAAGAGGA